>Ga0213866_10001050_pt1 | contig 20987 bp, 21 predicted proteins | sample PICome_11_FD_160079 | JGI IMG/M metagenome (GOLD analysis project Ga0213866, IMG submission 160079) | Coastal seawater microbial communities near Pivers Island, North Carolina, United States - PICO284 | ecosystem: Environmental > Aquatic > Marine > Coastal | place: USA: North Carolina...
GGTCCCCTGACCTCTGCAGCGGCGATGCTCCGGTGCCGGTCGCCGTCGGCTCCCTCGGTCATTGGTCGGGGGCGGCGCGATGACCGACTTCATGCACCCCAGTCCGCTCCGAGAGATCGAGCGAGCAGTCCAGTCGCGATGCCGAACCGAGACCACGGGACACGAGCGGACGACGGCACGGGCGGAGATGGCCGTGCTCGTCGATGAGGAGATCCGGACGTGGAATCGTGACCACCTCCGGGGGCGGCGGCCGTTCCCGATCGACGGAACCGATGCGCTCGCCGATCGTGCCGTGCGCAACCTCGCCGGCTACGGACCCCTCGAACCCCTCCTGACCGACGACGACGTGTGGGAGATCATGGTGAACGCGCCCGACGCCATATTCGTTCGCCGCCACCAAGGACCCTCCGGCTACCACGACGAGGTGTTCCACGACGACGCCCACGTCGAACGAACGTTGACCAAGATTCTCGACGACTCGACCTGCGGACACCGCAAGCTCGATCCGAGCGAGGGCCTGCAGGATGCCCAACTCGACGACGGAGCCCGCCTCCACATCGTGCACGCCGACGTTGCCCGCGGCGGACACCTGATGGTCAATGTCCGGAAGTTCACGGGTGTGGCCATCCGCCGACTCGACGAACTGGTCGACCGGGCGATGCTCTCCGCACCCGCCGCTCGACTGCTACGGACCTGCGTCCAGGCGCGGCAGACCGTCGTGATCGCGGGAGCGCCCGGTGCGGGGAAGACCACGATGCTGAATTGCTGCGCCGCCGAACTCGATCCCGGCCTGCGAGTCGTCGTCGCCGAGGAAGTCTTCGAGGCCGACATTCCGCTGCCCAACGTTGCCAGCATGCAGACGCGGGCGGCGCGAAGCGACCGACCCGCCGTCGACCTGCGGAGGCTCGTCTCCGGGTTCCTCCGGATGGCACCCGACATCGCCATTGTCGGCGAAGTTCGCGACCGGGAGGCCCTCCCGCTGCTGTTGACCCTTTCCTCGGGCGTGAAGGGCTTCACCACGATCCATGCGGGATCCGCCCGTCAGGCCCTGACCCGCCTGCGCTTCATCTGCCAGCTGGCCGACACCAGCAACGAGCTACCGATGTCGGCGTTGACCAGCCTCGTCTCGGAGGCGATCGATGTCGTCGTGCACTGCATCCGGACACCCGACGGCCCGCGGGTCTCCTCGATCATCGCAGTTGAAGATCTGGCCACACCCCTCGACAGCGGTCTCTTCACCACCACCGAGCTGTTCCGCCTCGACCAACAGGGTCGACTCGTGGCGACCGGACTCCGGCCGGCACGACTCAGCGAGGCGTTCCGGTCCGCCGGGATCGACGAGCACGTGGCCCTGCCGGGTGTCCCGGAAGAGCTCGGACGATGATGCCGCTCGCACTGGCGCTCGTCGCCGCTGTCGGAACCCACTTGATCGTCACCGGCGTCGCGACAGCGGGCGACCCGGGCCCCACGGGCTTTTTCCCCGAGGACTTCGGTCTTCGACGCAACGTCCGCCTGTGGCGGCCGCCGCCAGGGGTGGACGGCATCGACGGATGGGAGCTCGGTGCGATGGGCGGACTGGCGTCACTCGCGACCGGAGTCGCCGGCTACGCACTCTTCGGCGGTGCGCCGGCGGCGCTGGCCACCGGGTTGTTCGGCGCCACATTGCCAACGGCGGCAAGCCGCCGACGCCGCCAGACTGCCCGCCGCGTGGCCAACGAGGCCTGGCCTCGGATGATCGAGGAGATTCGAGTGCAGACGTCGTCGCTGGGACGATCGATTCCGCAGGCGCTGTTCGAGGTCGGTCGGCGCGGGCCGGTGGAGCTACGGCCCGCATTCGACGCGGCCGAGCGCGAATGGGCGTTGACCACCGACCTCGAACGGTCGTTCAAGGTCCTGAAGGACCGCCTCGCCGATCCGACCGCCGACGCCACCTGTGAGACGTTGCTGGTCGCGCACGAACTGGGCGGGACGGATCTCGATCGACGACTGGCCGCTCTCGCCGACGACCGCCGCGACGACGTGCAGGGGCGCAAGGATGCCCGGAGCCGACTGGCGGGGGCCCGCTTCGCCCGACTCTTCGTCCTGCTCGTCCCCGCGGGCATGGCACTGGCCGGCACCTCGATCGGAAGCGGCCGTGACGCCTATCGCACATCAACCGGCCAGGCGATCGTCGTCGTCTCGCTCCTCCTCGTGGTCGCGTGCTGGGCCTGGGCCGGCCGGGTGATGCGGCTCCCGGATCCCGACCGGGTGTTCGAGGCCTGACATGGACCGACTTCTCGCCGGCCTCTCGCTCCCCGCGTTCGTCGGGATGGCGCTGCTCCTGTCGGAGATCCGCTGGTTCCGGCGGCCGCCCCTCTTCGATCGCCTCACCCCCTACACGCCGGGGGGACACAGGCGGACCCACCGTGACCTCTCGTTCTCGGTCTCGTCCTTTCGCGATCTCGTGGGCCCGCTCTCCCTGTCGTCGGGCGAAGCGCTGGGCCGGCTGTTCGGGGTCGAAGAGGACATCGGCGTGCGGCTCCAACGCATCCACTCACCGATCGACGCCGGCGCGTTCCGGACTCGGCAGCTCAGCCTGACGGTCGCCGCGGTGATCGTCGGCGCGATGGGGGCAACCGCCCTCGGTCGCGGCCCGCTGCTGTCGATGTTCATCGTGATCGGCGCGCCGCTGCTGGTGTTCCTGCTCGTCGAGCAGAAGGTGACGGCACTGGCCGAACGGTGGCAACGCCAGGTCTTCCTCGAGTTGCCGGTGGTGGCCGAACAACTCGGCATGTTGACGGCGGCCGGCTGGTCGCTCGGTGCCGCGCTGGGCCGCATCGCCGAACGAGGCGCCGGCTGCTGTGCTCGAGATCTCGACCGAGTGACCCGTCGGGTGCAACAGGGCCTCAGCGAGCGCGACGCGTTGCGCGAGTGGGCCGACATCGCTTCGGTCGAGAGCCTCGACCGGCTGGTCTCGATCCTCGCGATGAACGGCGAGACCGCCGACCTCGGCCGGCTGGTCGGCGATGAAGCCCGCGCCATCCGACGAGAGGCGCAGCGGGAGCTGATCGAAGTGATCGAACGGCGCAACCAGCAGGTGTGGATCCCCGTGACGGTCGCCGCCCTCATCCCCGGCGTGTTGCTCATGGGCGTGCCATTCGTCGATGCCCTGACCCTCTTCTCCACAGCCTGACCTCACCATTACGTCTCTCTCCACCACCACTTCTCTCAACAAGCAAGGAGCAACCATGAACCGACGTCCCCGAACCGTCCGAAATGCCGACACGAAGCGCATCGCCGGCGACCGAGGAGAAGGGGTGATCAGCACGGCGATCGCGGTGTTGATCGTCGCCTTCATCGGGGCGGCGATGTGGGTGGCCTTCAACTCCCTGTGGACCGACGCCGAGGGCAACATCCAACGAGAGGTGGGCAACATCGGTGCCGCGCCATGACTTCGACGCCGACCGACGACCGGGGAGCCGGAACACTGGGCACGGCATCGGCCCTCCTGGTGTTCCTTCTGCTGATGTTCGCCGCCGTGCAGATCTTGTTCAACCTCTACGCGACCTCGCAGGTCACCGCCGCTGCGCACGACGCGGCGCGCGCGGTGGCCGGCTTCGACGCCGGAGCCGACCGCTGCGCGGCCGTCGCCGATGCCGAGCGCCGGTTCGTCGAACGACTCGGCGCCTACGGCGAACGGGGCCGCGCCCAACTCGAGTGGACCTGTGACCGCGCCGACGTCGTTCGCGTGAGGGTGGTCGCCACCCACCCGACGATCCTCCCTCCGCGCCTTCGCGGGCTCTCCGCGTTGCAGGGCGTCGACCGCACGATCGAGGTGGCGATCGAGGCGGCCCGATGATCGAGGAGCGGCGGGGCCGGGCATGCGGCGACCGCGGCCAGGTCGGTGGAATCGAGGTCTTGCCCTTCGGGTTCCTGGTGTTCATCAGCGCCTCGCTGCTCTTCGCCAATGCGTGGGCCGTGATCGACGCGAAGTTCGCAGTCAGCGCGGCTGCCCGCGAGGCGGTGCGGGCCTATGTCGAATCCGACTCCGCCACCGAGGCGCGCGCCGCTGCGGTCCGACGGGCCGACGAGACGCTCGACGCCTACGGACGAGCGGGTGACGGGGTGTCGATCCGCGAGCCCGTCCTCGAGGCGCCCTTCGGCCGGTGCGTGAGGGTCAGCGTGTCCGTTGCCTCCGAGATCCCGATGATCCGGATCCCGTTTCTGGGCGGCTTCGGTCCGTCCACCGAGGTGGAGGCCACACACAGCGCGGTGGTCGACCCGTTCCGCAGCGGAGTCGAGGCCGGTGGGTCGTGCTGATCCGGCCTGACTCGCGCGTACCCGACCGCGGCTCCGTCCTGTTGCTGTTCCCCGCCGCGGTCCTCGTCATGTTCCTTCTCGGCGCTGTGGTGATCGACGTGTCGTTGACCCAGTTGCGGGCTCGTGAACTCGAGGCGGTCGCCGCCGCGGCCGCCAACGATGCTCTGGCCGCGCTCGACGTGGCGGCGCTCCGCGACGGTCGTGGCGTGGTCATCGACGAGCCGGTCGCCGCCGAGGTGGCCGCCCGGTCGATCGCCGCCGGCCCGCTGCCTCTCGCGATCGTCGAGGCGGTGTGGGTCGAGGTCGATGGAGCCGGTCGAACGGTGATCGCCGTCACCGTGTCGCTCTCGGTCGACCTGGTGATGGCCCCGTCGGTCGGGTCGTTCGACCGCGTCACACTGCGGCGAACGGAGCGGGCGACCATCCTGGGGTCGGAGCTCCTCTGAGCGCTACCAGTAGTAGACGCTCACCGGCAGGCCGTCGTGCTTGTAGACGCCGGGCTTGTCGGTCGGCGTCAACACCTTGGCGATGTCGGCGGTCTCCCAACCCTGACCGAGCAGGTTGCCGTTGACGGCGCTTTTTGTCGTACCGCCGACGCCGGTGGCGGCATGGAAGTAGCCCGGCTTGTAGGGCGACTCGGCCGTGCGCCGGAAGCCGACGGCGGCGCCGGCAGGGATGGCACCACCCGTCCACTGTGTCCGGCTGTCGAACGTGAAGATCTCGAGCCACTCCTGCCCGCTGTGCTTGGCGAGTTGGTCCTTCGAGATCCGACCGTCGAGGTAGAGCATGTACGCGACGGTGTCGTAGCAGACACCTGAGGTGAACTCGCCGATCTTGCGGGCGCCGCTGATCAGGTCTCGGTGCAGCGATCCCTTGTCGGCCTCACCGACCGACGAGCCGGCTCCCGTCAACGGCATGCGGTCGATGCGCAGGCGCTCGGCCACGGCCCGGTTGCCGACGCTGCGTTGCAGGTGCAGGATCTGCGCCGCTCGCGGCGCGTCGGCGATCGTGGGCGGGGCGACGCGTGCGTGTGCCTGCTCGTCGTCGTGACGGCTCTTGCGGCGGGTCAGCGTCGGCATCGGGACACCTCGTGCATCAGGGCACGGTAGCTCTGGTGCCGGACGCGGTTCAGTTTCCGAGAAGTCCTGGGTCCTAGAAGTAGATGATCTTCTTGGCCCGCTCGACGACCTCGTCGAGATCGTCGGTCCACGCACCCGTCGAGAGGTACTTCCAGCCCCCGTCGCACACGATGAACACGATCGTCGCCTCGGCCTCGGGATCGGCCTCGCCGATCTTCTCGGCGGTGCGGATGGCGCCGGCCAGCGCCGCGCCGGCCGAGATGCCCGCGAAGATGCCGACGTCGGTGAGCCGGCGAGTCCACTCGAGGCTCTCGCGCGGCCGCACGATGCGCTTGCCGTCGAGCAGGTCGATCCCGCCCCACTTCTCGTAGACGGGCGGGATGTATCCCTCGTCGAGATTGCGCAGACCTTCGACCTGTTCGCCGATGGGCGGTTCGACTGCGAGGATCTTGACGTCGGGGTTCTGTTCCTTCAGGTAGGAACCGACACCCATGAGCGTGCCGCTGGTGCCGAGGCCGGCGACGAAGTGCGTGATCTCGGGCGCGTCGGCCCAGATCTCGGGGCCGGTCGTGTCGTAGTGCGCCTGCGGGTTGGCCTCGTTGGCGTATTGGTAGAGGAAGACCCACTCCGGGTGTTCGTCGGCCAGGGCCTGGGCTCGGCGGACGGCACCGTTGCTGCCCTCGGCGCCGGGCGAGTCGATGATTTCGGCCCCGAACACCTCGAGCATCTGGCGCCGCTCGATGCTCACGTTCTCGGGGAGCACGATCTTGATCGGGTAGCCGCGCTCCTTGGCGATCATGGCGAGGGCAATGCCGGTGTTGCCCGAGCTCGGCTCGATGATGGTCTTGCCCGGTGTGAGGGTGCCGTCGGCCTCCGCCGCGAGCACCATCGACCGGGCGATGCGGTCCTTCACCGAACCGCCGGGGTTCTGGCCCTCCATCTTGCCGAGGATGCGGACCTTCGGATTCGGGCTCAGGCGGCTGATGTCGACCATCGGCGTGTTGCCGATCATGTCGAGCACCGAATTGTGGATCACCACGACGAACTCCCAATTCCGACCATTTCACTCGGGATTGTACTCCCGCAGGCAAACAACCGACCACCTTCCGCTCGCATTCCCCCGGCCCAGCGCCCAGGGGTCGCAACGGACCCGCCGACTATGGTCGCCCCATGGCAGCGCAGGCGAGGCTCAGTGTTCGGGAACGCATCGAGAGCGACCTCCGCATGGTCAAGGCGATGGCGAAGGTCACCCCGGCCGCCGCACGCAACCGATCCTCGTCGACCTCGACGGTCGGCGACCGGTGGGAGGAGATCGTCGACAAACACCCCGACCGCGTTGCGCTGATCGACGCCTCCGACGAGGGCCGCCGGGTCACCTACGCCGAGCTCGACCGGATGGCCAACCAGGTGGCGGGCTGGGCCCGGGCCCAGGAACTGTCCCGGGGCGACGTGGTCGGCCTCCTCATGATGAACCGGCCGGAATACGTGGCCACCTGGCTCGGGCTGGCCAAGCTCGGGATCGTCAGTGCCCTGATCAACACCAACCTCAGCGGTGAGCCGCTCCGTCACTCCGTGCACGTTTCCGGCGCCCGCCATCTCGTGCTCGACCGGGAGCTGGCGGATCGGTGGCACTCCGCCCGAGACGACGACGCGCCGACCGAGCTGCTGTTCGAACCCGGTTTCGGTGCCATCACCGATCACCCGACCGACCGACCCGACCCGTCGCTGCGAACCGGCCTCACCTGCGGCGACCGCCTCCTCTACATCTACACGAGCGGCACCACCGGCCTCCCGAAGGCCGCGAGTTTCAGTCACGGCAAGTTCCTCACGGTCGCACTCGGGGCCGCGGCGATGATGGACATCGATCTCGACGACCGGACCTACATCACGCTCCCGCTCTACCACACCGCGGGTGGCGTGATGGCGCTCGGCGGCGCGCTCACCACCGGCTCCACGGCCATCCTGACCCGCAAGTTCTCGGCGTCGCGATTCTGGGACGACTGTGTCGAGCACCAGGCCACGACGTTCCAGTACATCGGTGAACTGTGCCGCTATCTGGTCAACAGCCCGAGTCACCCGCTCGAGGCCGACCACTCGCTGCGGGTGTGCGTCGGCAACGGCTTGCGCCCCGACGTGTGGCCCGAGTTCCAGGAGCGATTCCGCATCCCCCGCATCGTCGAGTTCTACGGCGCCACCGAGGGCACGTCGTCCATCATCAACCTCGACAACCGCGTCGGGGCGATCGGACGCATGCGACCCAGGCTCGCCCGGCGACTCGGCATGCACGTCGTGAAGTACGACGTCGAAGCCGACGAAATCGTCCGCGACGACAACGGGCGCGTCGTCGACTGCGATCCCGGTGAGCCCGGCGAGTTCATCAGCCGCATCTCGAACATCACCCCGTTCGAGGGCTACCAGGACGAGGAGGCGACCGAGAAGAAGATCCTCCGCGACGCCTTCGCCGACGGCGACACCTACTTCCGGTCCGGTGACCTGCTCAGCCAGGACGAGGACGGCTACTACTACTTCGTCGATCGCATCGGCGACACGTTCCGATGGAAGGGCGAGAACGTGTCGACCGCGGAAGTCGCCGGCGAACTCGGGCGCTGTCCCGGTGTCCTGGAGGCCAACGTCTACGGGGTGGAGGTGCCCGGCGCCGACGGCCGGGCGGGGATGGCCACCCTCGTGGTCGACGACTCGTTCGACGCCGAGGCGCTCCGCCGGCACACGGCCGACAACCTCCCGTCCTACGCCCGCCCTCTCTTCCTGCGGATCCAGTCCGAGGTCGAGATCACGGGCACGTTCAAGCACCGCAAGATCGATTCGGTGAAGGAGGGGTTCGACCCGACGGAGATCGACGACCCGCTCTGGTTCCTCGACCCCGACGCCAAGGTCTACGTGCCGCTCGACTCGGCCCTCCACGAGCGGATCCGGAACGGCGAGGTGCGCTTCTAGCCGTGACGAGTGTCTGACACCGGTGTGACGGTGACGGGTTCTTCGGTGATCTCGCCGTCGACGATTCGGTAGCTGCGCAGCGACGGGTCGGGGTGTTTGAGCGACACGATGACGAAGCGCCACGCTCCGAACGGGTCGAACCGGGTGGCGTCGGCGACATCGGTGGGCGACGGGTAGTTGGTGGTGTGGGTGTGCGAGTGCATCACCCCCATCACGGCGATGCCGGCATCGTCGGCGGTGCGCTCGACGTCCATCATCTCCTGCCCGTCGAGCGTGTAGATCTGACTCGACTTCGCCGTGTTGGTCATCGGGAAGAACCGCTCCACCCGATCGCCGCCGAACGGGCCGGCGAACAGGCCGCACGCCTCGTCGGGCAGACCGAGAATCGCATGGCCGACCATCTCGGCATGGATGGACGCGGGCATCTCCAGCACGACTACGGAGGGTACTGCTCAGCCCTGCGGGCTCACGGCGTCGCGTCGAGAAGATCGGTGATGGGCACGAGAGACCCGTTCTCCCCTGCCGTCGAATCCCACGCCGAGAGGCGGAACCCGTCGTTGGCATCGGGCTTGCCCGGTCCCCACGAGGAGTAGTAGTAGCCGGGGAGGTCGACGTCGCCCAGACCTTCGTAGGCCGCCTGTACCGACGCCGGCGTGAGTTCCGGTCCGGCTGCGTTCATCACGATTTCGAAGGTCGCGATCCATCGGCACGCCTGGCCAAGCGCAGTGTCCCAACGTTCGTCGCCTTCGCCGACCTCGAGCGGGCCGAGCACCTCGATGTCAGGGTGCGCGTCGGTGAACTCCTGCACGCACGAAGCCAGACCCGGCTCCGCCCATGCCTCCTCCGGGCTCAGACCCGCCAAGGCGATCGCGCCGTCGGCGTCGGACCGGTCGACCGTCGTCCCGAGATTGACCAGCTGGTCGCCGGTGACGACCCACAACTGCTGATCCAGGTCGTTGCGCCCGATTCCTCGGATGGCCCCGGTCGTGTCGCCGTTGATCACGATCACCTCGGCTTGCTCGGTGCGGATGCGCTCTGCCGTGGTGTCCCAGTATCGATCCTCCTCGATGACATCGTCGGTGGACACCGTGTTGACCGAGGTCATCACCACCTCGAGGCCGAGATCCTGAAGGATCGGGACGATCACGTCCACCGTGTCGCTCTCGTTCTCGTTGCCGCTCACCACGGCGACGCGCTGCCCGTCGACATAGCCGGCCTGGTCGAGCAGCTCGAAGTAGATCGGGATCCGCCGACGCCCGGCCGACGCATCGATCACCCAGACGGCCTCAGCCCCTTCGAGCAGGTCGACCGTCATGGTCCCGTTGAACACGACGAGGTCCTCCTGGCGAGTCAGGCACGGCGTCGCCGACTCGGCCGGGCCGAGGAAGGCGCCGATCACGGCGAACACCTCGCGATCCTCCGTCATCTCCAGGCAAGCAGCCTCGGCCGCCGACGCGAAGGCCGGGTTGTAGAACACGAGCTCGGCATCGACCTGACGGCCCGCGACCCCTCCTCGCTCGTTCAGCCGGTCGAGGTAGAACTCCCAGATCAGCCGCTGGTCGCCCCAGCCGAAGTCCTGCAGCCCCATGTCTCGCAGCTCGTCGAAGTCGAGGATCGACACCGCGACGCTGACGTCTTCCTCGGTGACGCCCTTCCAGGACGCGGTCAGCTCGACCGGCGCAGTGGCCGTCGATCCATCCGGATCGTCGGGTTCGGTCGTGGTCGTGGAGCCCGGCGCCGCCGACGTGGTCGTGGTCGTCGTGTCGTCCGTGGCGGTGCCGTCGTCGCCACATGCCGCGGCGAACAGCGCCACCATCGAGCCGACCGCGAACCACTTCAACAGCATTCCCATGACCATCCCCCTGAGGGGAACGTAGCAATCCTCCCACCGACGCAACAGCGCGGCGGTACCGTGAGCGGACAATGGCGAAGTCACAGAAGAAGCGCGACATCCCGGCCGGGGCCACTGCAGTGGCGACCAACCGCGTCGCGCGCCGCGACTACGACATCCTCGACACCCTCGAGGTGGGTATCCAGCTCCGCGGCAGCGAGGTCAAGTCGCTGCGGGAGAGCAAGGTGCAGCTCGCCGACGCCTTCGTCATCCACTATCAGAACGAGCTCTGGTTGGTCGGTCTGCACATCTCGGCCTACTCGCACTCGGCAGCCGCCTTCGCCCACGAGACCGACCGACGCCGCAAGCTGCTGGCCCATCGCAACGAGATCCAGAAGTGGGCGGCCCGCCTCGACCGCGAGAACCTGACGATGGTGCCGCTCGCCCTCTACTTCGTGAACGGGCGGGCCAAGCTCGAGATCGCGTTGGCCCGCGGCAAGAGCCAGACCGACAAGCGCCACGACATCGCGAAACGCGACGCAGCCCGTGAGGCCGAGCGGGCGATGAGCCGTCAGCGCAGCGGTAAATACTGAGCGACGGCGTCTAGCGGGGCGACCCGGCCGGGAAGCTCAGCGGCATCACGCGCGGCCCGCGAACCTGACCACCGGCCCACTTCATGGGCTCGCGGTCGCTGACGTGAAACTCGGGGATGCGCTCGGTCCACACCCGGACCGAGGTCGACATCTCGAGGCGGGCGAGGTTCGACCCCGCACACCGATGAATGCCGGAGCCGAAGGCGATGTGGCGGTTGCGGGCCCGGTCGATGATGAACTCGTCGGGGTTCTCGAAGTGCTCCGGGTCGTGGCAGGCGGCGGGGAAGTTCATGAGGATCTTGTCGCCCGCCTTGATGTGGACGTCGTTGTAGTCGACATCGACCTCGGCGACTCGGGCCATGGTCACCGGCGCGTAGTAGCGCAGGCATTCCTCGATGGCGACCGGGAGCAGCTCGGGCTCGTTCACGAGACGCGACAGATCGTTGGGGTTGGTGCCGAAGTGCCACAACGCCGAACCGATCGAACTCCACGTCGTGTCGATACCCGCCACCACGAGGAGATTGCAGATGCCCACCACCACGTCCTTGGTGATGTCGGCGTTCGGGTCGTCGAGCTCCATGAACAGGAGCTCGGTCATGAGGTCCTCGGTCGGGTTCGCCAGGCGCTTGTCGGCTTCGGCGTGCAGGAACGCATAGAGCGCTTCACGAGCCGCGAGTCGGCGGGCCGGCTCGAACAGGCCTTCGCCGAGGAGGTCGTTGACCCACTCGACGAACTGGTCGGCCATGTCGCCATCGATGCCGATCAGGTGGGCGATCACCCGGGGCGGGATCTGCTGGGCGTAGTCGACCGCACCGTCGCACTGGCCCTTCTCGATGAAGCCGTCGATGAGCGAGTGGCACAGCTCCTCGGTGAACTCCTCGTACTTGTCGACCGTCTTGGGCGAGAAGGCCGGGAGGATCATCCGTCGCGTCCAGGTCTGGATCGGGGGGTCGGCGGTGATGGGCGCCGCCGCGATCTGCTGCTCGTAGTTGGAGAGTTCGGGCATGCCGGGCGGGGGCGGCATCACCAGCACCTGCCGGCTCGAGAGCTCGGGCACCATCTTCGCCATCGCCCGCAGATCGTCGAACCGGGTCGGATTCCACGAACCACCGAGGCGGTCGGTGTGGGCGATCGGACACTTCTCGCGCATCTCGGCCCAGATCGGCACCGGATCCTCGACATAGGCCTGGTCACGGATGTCGTAGTCGGTGGTCCAGTCCTCGACCGGACCGCCCTCGGCCCAGATGTCTTCAGCCGATGGCTTCTGTGTCTCCGTCACGTCGGGAAACGTAGCTCGCGCAATGGCCCGGAGAACAGGACCGCTACACTGGGTCCACTCCCCTCGGCGCCCCCGGCGGCGGCGGGAGGCTGCTTGACAATCCAACGCAGCACAACGGGGCTGATCGGTTTCGACGTTGGGAACCGGATGCAACAACGTGCGACCAGAGTTGCTCAGACTCTCAAAACGGGGCAACCACAGAGACGCCGATTCGGACGATCTCGCTCTCGCCGCCTGACCTAGTCAGATAGTAGAGAGTCATCGCGACCAGCAATGGCACGCGGGGCCAGACCATCGCAGCCTGTCACCAGAAGCGGTGGTGGACGGTAGGGAAAGACCACTGACGGCAGGGAAAGACCGCTGACCCCGAGGAAAGACTCGGTGGCCGGGCCCTCGTGGCCCGCCTGACCCGGCAGGGTGGGAGCCACAACCCACGTTCACGGGGATGGTCGTAGCGCGGTGGGCAACCACCTGGCGGACGAGGGTTCGATTCCCTCCAGCTCCACGCCGCGACGGCTTCGCCGTCGCTTACGGAGTTCCGGGCCTGGTGCCCGGAACTCCCCGCTCGTTCGGTTCACTCACTCACACCCAGGAGAGTCCACCATGACCACGATCGTGTTCGTTCACGGGGCATGGCACGGCGGCTGGTGTTGGGAACACCTCACGCCGCGACTCGACCAGGCCGGGCTCGCCCACGTCGAGGTCGACCTGCCCTTCACCGGGCATCTCGACGACGTCCGCTGCGTTCGTGATGCACTCGAGCGCATCGACGGGCCGAAGGTGCTCGTCGGACACAGCTACGGGGGCCTCGTGATCTCCGGCGCCGCAGCCGATCGCGACGACATCACCCATCTCGTCTACCTGTGCGCCTTCCTCTTCGAGGAGGGCCACACCGTCGGAGACGAACTCTCGGGCGCCATCCCCGCTCCCCTCATCGATGCGATGGAGTGGCTGCCCGACGGCCGGAGCGGGATCGTCGCCGCCAAGGCGACGGCGGCGTTCTTCGCCGCTTCCCCTGCCGAACTCGCCGAAGCTGCGATCACCCGGCTTCGGCCGATGGATGCCGCCACCACGACCCATCCGTGCCTCGCCGAACCGTGGCGCACGATCCCCACGACCTATGTGGTCTGCGAGCAGGACGAGGCGATCAGCGCCGAGGCCCAGCACCGCATGGCGGCCCGGGCGGACCGGGTGGTGTCGCTCGACACCGACCACTCCCCCTTCGTGTCGGCCGTTGGCGAGACCGCGGGGATCATCGTCGACGCGGCCTCCGCAGGCTGAGGTCAGCGCCGCACGTAGACGGTGAAGCCGTCGACGGAGGTCGGCGGGCCGTAGTGATCGGCCACCATCTGGGCCAGCTCCGGAAACAACTCGAGTGGGTAGTCGCCGTACTCGCGGAAGCCGCTCGGTTGGGTGTCGATGACCACCGCCGGCAGCTCGGCCTCGAGCGCGGCCAGGAGATGCGGGTAGGCCCGAGACGGGGCATCGTCGACGGTGTGCGGGCCGTTGTCACGCGCCCCCGAGCGGCCGGTGACGAAGTCCATGCTCACGAAGCCACCGGCCGGGCGCCGCTCGGCCGCCCAGTACACCTCGGGGAAGTTGCCCCAGACGAGCACCGTCTCATCCAGCCCCGAGTGGGCGACGACATAGTCGGCCAGGGGGGTCGGATCCGGCAGCTCGCGCACGGTCGACGGGGTCCAGGCCAGCGTCAGAGCGACGAGGGCGGTCACGGCCGCCACCCCCGCGATCCGCGACTGTTGTCGCGGCGATCGCGTGCGGATCTCGAGCGCCGCCAGTAGAGCGAGCGGTGGCACCACCTGGAGCCAGTAGTGACCGTAGAAGCGGTAGCCGGCCGCCACAGCGACCAGGCCGGTGACGAGCCACAACCACAGGTCGAGATGCTCCCCGACGGGCGCTCGCCGGATCGCCAACAGCGCGGCGAGATGGAAGGCGGCGAAGATCCCGATGCTCACCACGGCCCGCCCGACGATCCGCCCCGGCTGCGCCCCGTCGAGCACGAAGCTGCCGTTGGACTCGAAGGCCCAGTACACGAAGTCGCCCCAGGGCACGACGAGCGCGACGAGACCGATCGGGACGAGGCCGCCGACGAACGCGAGCGGCACGTGGCGTCGCCACACACCGAAGTGCCAGACCGCCACCGTCGCGGGGATGACCCCGATCGCCCAGGTCTGGCGGGTGAGCGTGGCGATCGACAAGGTCAGGCCGGCCAGGAACGCCGACCGGTCGCTTCCCTGTCGTGCGCTGACCATCGCGAGCGCGCCGAACGGCATGGCGAGATGGCTGTAGTTCGCCGCCTGCGCGTCGACCGGCACCATCGCCAGCGCCCCGGTGATCATCAACGCGCCGCCCCACCAGAACGCCTGGCGGCCTCCGCTTCGTCGGGCTTCGCGGGCGACCGCGACTGCGGCAACGAGCAGCAACAGCGCGGCAAACGCGTGGAGCGGACGGAGGTCGGTGGACCCCACGAGGCGATGGCTCATCTCGTAGACGAACATCGCCAGCGGCGGCTTACGGTCGATACCGTCGACATAGAGCTCCCCGCCCCGCCACAAGCCGATCGCCTGGGCGGAGATGGCGGCTTCGTCGGGATCGAACAGCTGGTTGACGAAGCTCGGCAACCGCAGCGCGACGATGGCTCCGGCGAACACGGCGATCGGCGCGCCCCGTCGGTCCATCAACTCCCGAATCGTCGCCACGGCGCCACAGGCTATGCGGCCGGCGGGCCCACGCCGGAACGCGACCGCCGCGGTGCCCTAGCCTTCGGGCATGACGAGCCAGTGGCGACGTGCACGAGACCGCCGGGCCGACCGAGCGCCCGTGCTGCCCGTCTGGCCGGGATCGCTGTCGAACGGCGAGTTCCTGCCACCGCCGACGTCGCCCCGCGAGCGCGAGATCGCCCGACAGATGCTCCGGCGCATCGAACGCGCGGCAGATCGCACCGGAGTCGACCGACGGCGGTTCCTGCGGTCATCTGGGGCGATGGCCGCGTCGCTCGCGGTACTGAACGCGTGTGCGTCCGGTGACGGCGTGCTGACACCACCCTCCTCTTCCACTGCCACCACGACCTCGACCTCGTCGACCCAGGCCTCCACGACCTCGACAACAGATCCGGGCGGCGAGTACGTCGTGCCTGAACCGGAGGACGAGGAGGCGTGCGCGATCGAGTTGGGCGGCGACGAGTTCATCTTCGACGTCCACACCCACCACGTCATGCCCGAAGGTGTCTGGCGCGACAACGCAGCCCGGATCGAGTCGATGATCGGCAATCTGGTGCCGAGCGGCTGCGGCGAAGCCGATCGACTCGAGTGCCTCAACCGCACCGCCTACATCACCAACATGTTCCTGGGCTCGGACACCACGTTCGCCCTGCTCACCGACGTCCCCAACTCGGGACCGCTCGACGCGCCGGTGCCCTTCGACGCCAAGGTCGGCACGGCCGATCTGGTCGATGCTCTCACGGTGGCCGGTCAGAGTCGCGTGCTGATCCACGACGTGATCGCGCCCAACTTCGGCGAGTTGTCGAGCCGCCTCGACGGGATGACGGCCACCGCAGACACGGGCCGCGTCGCCGCGTTCAAGGTCTACACCGCGTGGGGTCCCGGCAATCAGGGCTACTCGCTGGCCGACCCGGCCATCGGCCTCCCGGTCGTCGAGCACGCCCGCGACCTCGGTGTTTCGACGATCTGCGCCCACAAGGGGCTTCCGCTCCAGGAGTTCGACCGTCGCTTCAACGGCCCCGACGACATCTGTGCGGTCGCCGCCCAGTTCCCCGACATGAACTTCGTCGTCTACCACTCGGCCTACGAGATCCAGACCACCGAAGGGGCCTACGACCCGAACCGGGCCGAGCGCGGCGTCAACTCCCTCGTGAAGGCGATGGACGACCACGGCATCGTTCCGAACAGCAACGTCTGGTGTGAGATCGGCACCACCTGGCGCGAGGTGATGAACAGCCCCACCGAAGCCGCGCACGTGATGGGCAAGCTCCTCAACCGGGTCGGCGGCGATCGGGTGATGTGGGGCACCGACGGGATCTGGCTGGGCTCACCCCAGCGTCAGATCGAGGCGTTCCGGGCGTTCGAGATCACCGAGGCCTTCCAGGCCGAACACGGCTACCCGGCGCTGACCGCCGAGGTGAAGGCCAAGGTGTTCGGTCTCAACGCGGCGACGATCTTCGGGGTCGATCCGGTCGCGCTCACCTGCGGCATCGACGAGACGCTGCTCGCGGCCAGCAAGGGGGAACTCGAGGTGCTGGTGGACGACGGACTCGTACCGAACCCCTACGAGCCCGTCGGGTTCGTCACCCGCCGCCAGATCCTCAACTGGTGGAACAGCTACCCGACGCCGATCTTCCCGGCGTGACGGCCGCCACCCCCGCACTACGGTCCCCAGCCGAACCCCGGGAGGACCGATGAAGACCCGCCGACGACTGCTCACCGCCCTGGCCGTGCTCGCCCTGCTCGCCGCCTCGTGCGGTGACGACGACGGCGATGACGCGACCCCGTCAGAGACCACGACCACGACGACCGCCACGACCACCACCGCCGACACCTCGTCCACCGACACCACTTCCACAGACGACGCGCCGACCAGCACCACCTCGGCGCCGGACGCCGGACCGTCGTGGGTGAGCCATCCCGGCGGACCCGAGTGCATGTGCGCCGACGGCAGCGACTACTGGATCCACAGTCGCGACGGCGACCCCGACAAGGTGGTGTTGTACTTCCAGGGCGGAGGGGCCTGCTTCACCGAGGGCATGTGCGACTTCGAGGACGGCACCTACAAGGTGACCACCGGGGAGGACGACAATCCCGGCGACGACGGCACCGGCATCTTCGAGTTCGACAATCCCGACAATCCGTTGGCCGATTGGTCGTTCGTCTTCGTCCCCTACTGCACGGGCGACGTGTTCCTCGGCGACGCGACCACGACCTACGGAGAGATCACCGTCGAACACAACGGGTTCGAGAACGCGATGTACGGGCTCGACTTCGTCATCGAGAACTACGGCGATGCCTCCCAGCTGCTGGTCACCGGTTCGAGCGCCGGCGGCGTGCCCGCGCCCCTATTCGGAGGGCTCGCCAGCGACCGGTTGCCGGACGACACCGACATCGCCGTACTCGCCGATGCCTCGGGCGGTTATGCCACCAACCCACTGCAGAACCAGGTGATCGGCAACCTCTGGGGCACGACCAACAACGTCCCCGATTGGTCCGTCTTCGACGGAGTCCCACCGGAGGAGTACGGCATCCCCGACCTGTACCGTTTCGCGGGCAACCACGCCCCCGAGATCCGCATGGCCCGCTTCGACAACGCGTTCGACGGGGTGCAGGTCAGCTTCTCGGCCATGGCCGGCCTCGAGGGCGGACTCCTCGAGGTGCTCGACTTCAACGAAACCCTCACCGAGGACAACGGGGTCGATCTCGACGTCTATGTCGCTCCCGGCGACGACCACACCGTGCTCGGCCGACCGGAGGTCTACACGATGGAGGTCGAGGGAGTCGCGTTCGTCGACTGGCTCACCGAGTTCGTCGACGGCGGCGCCCCCGGCGACGTCCGCTGCACCGACTGCGGCGGACCCGCCGAGGACGCATAGTCACAGCGGGGGCGGACTCGCCGCGCGTCGACCACGCCGGATAGCATGTGAACGGTCGCTAACTTCCTTTGGAGACGAAATGCCCGAAGCCCCAGACGAAGCGGAATTCCGAGCCCGGTGTCGGGCATTCCTCGACGAACATGCCGTGGGAATCCACCTCGGCGGCGACGCCGACGCCGGTGGAGCCAAGCGCCTCGAGGCGGGCCGCACCTTCCAACGGGCGCTGTTCGACGCCGGCCTCGCCGGCCTCACCTACCCGGTCGAGTTCGGCGGCCATGGTCTCGACAAGTCCTACGAGAAGATCTGGCGCGAGGAGTACGCGAACTACCCCAACATGACGTTCGAGTTCACGATCTCGCACGGCATGTGTCTCCCGATGTTGGCCGAGTACGGCACCGAAGAGCAGAAGCAGGCCTACCTCGAGGACAACATCCGCGGCGACAAGCTCTGGTGCCAGATGTTCTCCGAGCCGGGCGCCGGTTCCGACGTCGCCAGCCTCCAGACCAAGGCCGAACGCGACGGCGACACATGGGTCATCAACGGCCAGAAGGTGTGGACGACCCTCGCCCATGTCAGCGACTACGGGGTGATCATCGCTCGCACCGACCCCGAGGTTCCCAAGCACGCCGGCATCTCGATGTTCATCCTCCCCATGGACGCGCCGGGCGTCGAGGTCCGTCCGATTCACCAGATCGACGGCGGCAAGCACTTCAACGAGGTCTTCTTCACCGACGTCAGCATCCCGGCCGAGAACCTGATCGGCGAGCTCAACAACGGCTGGAACATGGCCACCGCGATGCTGATGTACGAACGCGTCGCCATCGGTGCGGGCGCGACCAGCGGCGTCACCCACGATCGGGCCGACAACCTCATCGAAGAGGCCACCAAGCGGGGCATCATCGACGATCCGACCCTGCGCCAGAAGCTCATGCGGATCTACATCCTCGAGACCTGCCAATCGCTCGTCTCCATGCGCACCCGGGCCGAGATGCAGGCCGGCAAGACCCCCGGCCCCGGTGGTTCGCTGGGCAAGCTCTTCAGCACCAACATCATGAACTACACCCGCGACGTCTCGATGGAGATCGTGGGCGCCGGAGGCGTCGCCTGGGAAGGCGACAGCGGCGGTGGCTGGGCCCGAACGGCACTCAGTGGGCTGCAGGGCGGTATCGCCGGCGGCACCAACGAGATCCAGAAGAACATCATCGGCGACCGGGTGCTCGGCCTGCCCCGCGACATCAGTGTCGACAAGGGCGTGCCCTTCAAGGAGCTCAGGGTCGGCACCCAGAAGAGCGACTGAGCCTCAGCTCAGGGAGCGCTTCACCGCGTCGGTGAGCCCCGACGTGCGGGGATCACCGAGGAGCGACGACGTCATGTGGTTCATGACGTAGCCGTAGCCGATCCCGAGGTCGGGGTCGGCGTAGCCGATCGACCCTCCCGCGCCCGCATGGCCGAACGAGCGGGGTCCGGCGAGCGGCAGGATTCCGTCGGCGCACATGAAGCCCATCCCGAACTTCGTCTCCATGTAGAGGCACCGATCGCCACCCGTGGTCACCGGGGTGGTCGCGAGCTCGCGGGTCGCGTCGCCGAAGAGTCGTACACCGTCGACCGAACCGAGCGTCGCCGCGTACACCCGGGCCAGCGACGCCGCGTTCGTGATGCCGTTGGCCGCGGGGATCTCCGATGCCCACACGTCCGGTGAGTTCCACAGCAGATCCGCGCGTTCGCCGCCGAAGCTGCCGAAGGTGCCGCTGAGTCCGAGCGCCTTCCCGAGCAGGGTGTCGGGACCCATGAAGCGCTCGACTCTGGCCCGCACGGCGGGGTCGAGGGTCGAAGTCGGGGTGCTGCGCAGGAGCGGTGCGACGCGGGACTCCTGCTCGGCCGGGAGGCCGATCCAGAAGTCGAGGCCGAGCGGTCGTGCCACGTGTTCCTGCCAGAAGTCGCCGAGCCGCTGGCCGGTGATCCGCCGCACGACCTCCGCCACCAGCCACCCGTAGGTCAGCGCGTGGTAGCCGTGGGTGCCGTCGGGCTCCCACAGCGGCGCCTGCGCGGCCAACGCCTCGACGATCGGTTCGACCGCGAGCACGTCGTGCAAGGACGGTGGGTCGTCGACCGTGACCAGGCCACACCGGTGGCTCATCATCCAACCGACAGTGAGATCGCCCTTTCCGGCCGCCGCGAACTCGGGCCAATAGCGGGCGACGGGGGCGTCGTAGTCCAGCTCGCCCCGGTCGTGCAGGATCGCGGCACACATTGCGGCCGCCCCCTTCGTGGACGAGAAGACGAGTTGCAGCGTGTCGTCGCCGTAGGCCCGGCCGGTCTGCGGGTCGGCGACACCACCGACCAGATCGACGACCTTTCGGCCGTCGGCGTAGAGGCAGAACCCCGCCCCGACATCGTCGTGCCGTGCGAAGTTCGCGGAGAAGGCATCGGCCACCGCCCCGAAGCCCGGCTCCACCAATCCGTCGATCTCGGCCATCGTCCTCCTCGTCCTCGGCGAACACTCTGACACGAAGGAGTGCTCGATGCGTTCGACGGGTGACGGGATCAGCCCACGTAGTCGTCGGGGTGGAGGTGGCGGACCATCCGGTCCATGCCGTCGCGCCAGTCGATCGACGGGGCGTATCCCAACGCCGCGAGCTTCCCCGTGTCGACGGCGCCCGGCGGCGGGGCGTAGTCACTCCGCTCGATGCGCAGCTCACGACCCACGAGCCGGGCCAGCTCCGCACACCAGTCCTCGGCACTCGTTGGCACCGGGTCTCCCCAGTTCAGGACGGTAGCCGGCACGGCCGCCGCATCGAGGAGCAACGGCAGGCTGTCAACGAGGTCGTCCTCGTGGATCAGGTTGTAGAGGCACGGCTCGGTCGTGTGCAGCGTCACCGGCTCGCCGGCCAGGATGGGGAGCAGGTGGAACCACGGGAAGCCCCCGTGATCGCCGTAGGGGCTCGCCAACCGCGCGATGGTCGTCGGCAGGTTCCGCGACCGGGCGAGGTACTTGGCCATCGCCTCTCCCGCGATCTTGCTGATGCTGTAGGTCGGCATCATCTTCTCGTTCGAGTCGCCGAGCGCGTCGTCCTCCGCGTGGACCTCCGTCGACGAGGCGTAGACCCCCATCGTCGAGCAATGCAGCATCCGTTCCAACCGCGGCAGCCGGTCGACGAGGTGACCGAGCGCCTCGGCGTTCACGGCCAGGGCCGCATCCCAGTCGGTCGAGAACGACACGGCGAAGTTCATGAGGATCTCCGCGTCGTCGGGAACCGCGGCGAGATCGCCGGCGATGTCGGCGGTGACACACTCCACCCCGAATCCCTCCAGCCGCGCACGGGCGTTCGGGTCG
>Ga0213866_10001052_pt1 | contig 20984 bp, 12 predicted proteins | sample PICome_11_FD_160079 | JGI IMG/M metagenome (GOLD analysis project Ga0213866, IMG submission 160079) | Coastal seawater microbial communities near Pivers Island, North Carolina, United States - PICO284 | ecosystem: Environmental > Aquatic > Marine > Coastal | place: USA: North Carolina...
GCGGCTGATTCATTTAAATAGCACCGTGAAGAAGGCCCCGCGTTCTTTGCGAACATGGGGCCTTTTTGATGGGATCGTGTTTGCGGATCTTAGACCTGCATGCCGACACGGGTTTCGGCCAACGGGCTCTGCTCAAGAACCCTGCTGACGACCAGCGTTGTCTCGTCGCCCCAGTCGGTTGCGATTGGCGTGATCGTGTAGCGCTGCCGTTCGCGGAGACGAATGAGTTCGACGCGCGGTAGCGGCTGATCTAAAGGCAGGTCCCGCGCGGCGTGCAGCAGCGGGGTGATCGACCCGTCGTTGTCGTGGCTCGCATCCATCGAGATGCCGACGCTCGCCAGCACCGCACCCTCACCGATTCGCAGGTCGCGCCAATCGGTCAGCGCAACGTGGAACAGGCAGTGAGTGCGATTTGATTCAGGCTGATCGCCGAGCCGAAGCCGGTGTATCTGGCAACGCGCCCGCCCGTCGACGATGAGCCAGTCTTCCGCAGCGCCCCGCGGGTCGTCCGCCTCAGCCTCGCCCATCCGAGACGCGCCGACATCGACCGCCTCGATCATCAGCGATCCGCCGACCTGCTCCGCACCCAGGCATCGCACGGCCCGGCGGGTGGTCCAGCTGCGGAACTCAATAATGGTTTCGCCTCGGAGCATCGAGCGGTTGCGGATAAAGTTCGACGCGACCTCGATCGTGATCACCCCTGTCTGGGTGTCGGTCTCCAGCATGCGGACCGGTGCCGCGACCTCGTCATTGACATAAAACCATCCAACCATCTCTCGTCCGCCCTCCGTGTGAGTCGTAAGCGCAAGCATACGTCACGTTTAGGCGATGTCTAATTGTTTTTCGGCCTTGGCAAGCTGGTGAATTTGGAGACTTGTGGGCAACGTCGAGTTGACCGATACAGGCTATAATGATGGTGCACTGGGCCTGGCCCATGCCGCTCTTTGACAACGGGGCCGACTGGTATCGACCGGACAGGGAACGCCCTGAGGTTGCACGTCGAGGTGTACGTAGGCCTCGTTAAACCACGTACAAAAACACAAATGCCAACGATAACATCGCTGGTCGTATCGGCTTCGCGCCGGCACGCCTCGCTGCCTAATTTATTAGACAGCAACGTCCCGCTCCCGCTCGTCTGCGGCTGTTGCGGGGCGAACGACTAGTAGACTCGCCCAAGGACGACGCCTTAGCGTCCGCGGGTTAAAAAACACTCAGGCTGGCCAACGCAAAGGTTGTCATTCTCCGATGCGTTGGTAAGACTTCATGAATGACTATACGTGTAGAAGCCCAGCGCTGACTGTATCGGGACGGGGGTTCGACTCCCCCCGGCTCCATTCTTTAATTTGCCCCTTGTGAGGCACCACCACCCACCACCGATTCAAACGTCGGCCCGACTCGGATCTCATCGAACTGGCCTTCGCCGCTCAGCACCAGGCGGCTGAGTTTGGTTTGGTCGATGTTGAATGGCACGGACGCGCGGCCTTCCTTTTCGGGAAGCTTCAGGTCGGGCCCGACGTGGAAGGGGATGAAGCTGTCGTTCTCGCCATCCTTGCCCCAGATGATTCGGCCGACGACAAGGATGGGGGTGTTGGGGCGCGTGCTGGTGATCCGGCGCGGTTGCACCTTGCCATCGAGGAAGACCGCGGTTTCGTATTGCCGCCCGCTTGCCTGGAAACCGATACCCTCTTTCATGTCTTCGGTGCGTAGCGTGACGATGCCGCCGCCGTTGCGGTGGGTCTGCACCTGTCCGGGGACAACCTCTTGCCCGGCGCAGAAGACATAGCTCATCCAGAGCGTGGCCCCGTCTTTCAATAGGCCCGCTTCTTCAAGGCTGCCGTCGAGTTCGATGTAGCAATCCGTGTTCCAGCGGTGGGTGCTGCCGCGGTTGCCGGTGACGGGGAGCGCGCCGTAGTTCAGCCCGCCCGCAAGGGTCGCCGGCGCTCTCTCAAGTTTCTGATCGCTCGTGTAGATGTAGTTGCCCTTGGTGCCGATGGCGCCGCTTTTGCCGAGCACGCTTTGCGGCTTGTCGGGACTGCCCGGGTAGTCGAATGGCTCGTAAACCAGCGCGCCGCCGGCGTCGGCAGGGCCGCGGTTCACCTCCAGCGTTGCCGGCGTCACGTTGCCGTTTGTCGGCTGGAGCGTGTACGACACCTTGCCCTTGGCTGGCGCATCTTTGTCGTGGAAGCTGCGCGCATCAGCGGGGATGTCTTCTGCGATGACTTTGCCATCGCGAGCAAGGCGAAAGGCCTCGTACTTGCCCCGCGCATCCCAATTGAGCATCACACCCTCCAAGCTGCGGTAGGCATTCAAAGCGGTCGCGGAGGTGTCGCATGACGCGCTGAGCTTTTTCGCTCCGCTTTTCAGATGGAGCACGAGTTCGTAGCTGTTCGTGCCGGGCAGGGCGGCGGCGTCGATGAAAGTCGTTTGGGCGGAGTCGAGCTTGGCATCTACCCGTTTGCCGTTGCACAGAATTTCGATACTCTTCGGCTGTTCGCTGCCGAGTTGCCAGTGCAGTTGCACGCCTTCATCGCTGCCGTTTGCGGTCAGGCGCGAAGGCAACTTGGGCTTGTCGAGCTTGAGCATCTCCGCCGCCATCGCGATGCCGATGTTGGTGTAGCTGCGTGCGTGGTTGTTCCAGTGGTAGCCGACTTTCTCGGTCGGGCCGTCTTTGTCGAACTTGAAGGTCATCTTGTCGGGGCCGTAAGGCTTGTCGGTGTCGACCACCGCGACGTTGCCCGCAAACACCGGGTACTTCTTCGTATCCCCCATCGCGAGCTGGCCTTGCTTGATCAGCGAGCCCTCGGTCTGGATCATCCCGCTGGTCGCGATGACCACCGGCAGGTTCGCGATGCCCAGGCCGTGCTCAGCGCTGCGGATGTCGTTGATGAAGGCGGCGAGGTTGGTTTCGTAGTCCGCATCGATCCCGCCGTACTGATCGTTCCACCCCTGGTGCCAGCAGAGCCCGGCGATCTCCATGCCCTGGCCCTGGTAATCCGGGAAGAATTGCTTGATGTCCGCCGTCACTTCATTGACGAGATCAAGCGTCCGGTGATAGAAATAGCCCGGGTCATCGGGTTGGACGGGTAGGGGGTACTTGCCAATGCTCGGCGGCAGAAAGTTATGCCCCAGGCTCTTGCCTCCCCATGCGGCCTTGATGAGCAGGACCTTGCCCTCTTCGGAATCTCCCATCGCGTGTCCAAAACCAAATTCCGGGCCGACCTGACCCGAAGAAGCGCCGTAGCCCGGCTTCAATAAGCCGTATCGGAGTTCTCGAAAGGGATACAGGTCGTAGTGGATCCAAACATCTTCGCGCTCGACCCATTGACCGTCGTCTCGGACGAAGGGCTGGTACCGCTTGTCGGCGTCGTTCTGGACCAGGTGCCGGAGGGTGTTGGCCCCGTCGCCTTCGATGCCCCCCTTGCCCTGCATGTTGGACTGGCCGGCCAGGATGTAGACCTTCACCGGCGGCTCGGCGGGTGTCGGGCTGGCTAAAAAGAGCGCCGAGATGATCAGGGACAGGGAGCAGAGTGATTGAGCGAGAGATGGTGTTTCCTTCATGCGCTCGATCTTACCCGTTTGCGCTGTCACCAGTTTACGCCCATGAAAAAACCCCGAGCCGATTTGGCTCGGGGTTTTGGGGGTCGATCTAGTTGTTGATTCAGCCGCGACGCCGGCGGGCGATGAGCATGCCGCCCATGGCGATGAGCGCGAGCGAGGAGGGCTCGGGGATCGGCAGGCCCAACGCCTCGTTGAGGTTGTCGGCGATGCGGATCTCGTCGTAGACCGCGAGGCGTTGACGGGTGATGTTGAGTGTGTCCAAGGCACCCTCGGCAAGATCGACCTCGATCGCGCTGCCGACGGCAACAAGCGAGCCGGAGCCAACGGTGCCCTGGTACTCGTAGAGTTGGAAGACATCTGTTCCGCCGGTCCCCGTGTTGAACGACACGTGGCCGACCATCAGGTGGTTGTCGCCGCTAGATGTGGACAATTCCGCGTCGCCAATGCTCTCGACGCCGCCGTCCCACGCGTAGGCCCGCCAGTTCTGGCTGGTTTCAGAGCCAATGCCAATACCATCAAGTGTTGCGCTGGTGCCGCCATTCGATGTGATGCGGGCATTGCTGAGCGATTCACTCGTGATGGCAATGCCGCCTTGAGACGCGCTGTTGCTGCTGAGCGGTTGCATCACAGCGCTGAACCACAGATCGCTTGACCCGTTTAAAGCAACGCTGGTTGTACGGGCCATCACCGTGCTGTTAGCTGAGGTCAGCGCACCGACGTGGTTCCCGTTGGTCGTCAGGCCGCTGAAGTTCGGCCCGCTACTTAGCGAGCCCGACTGGATGTCGACCTCGGCACCTGTGCCAACCGCCGCGGACCAAGTACCAGACAGGCCGGTCGCATCAGCCGCATCATCGCCACCCAGGTCGTCGGGGTTGCCGACAAGGTCCTGGCCCGCCGGGCCGTACTGGAACCCTTCGTACACATACAGTGCGGATTCAACAGGGACGGTTGCCAACGCAAGTACGCCGGCCAGTGTTCCGCCTAGGGTAAGGGTTGAGATTTTCATTTTCTGGTCTCCATCGAAGCGATATGGGCTTGCGAATGCCTCAGCACAAGCCTGAGAAATTAGACTGAACAGGCGGAAAGAATCGGCCTGTGTTACTCAATTATAATGCGCCGCTCCTAACCCGAAAGCTTAATCTTCCCGATTTCGGGAAAATACCGCAAAGGGGGTAGTCTCAATCTGCCCGCAAACGCGTTCGTCACGTGCTGCCAGGCAACTCGGTTTGAAATGGGGCAGGGGCCGCACGATTATGGCTGAAAGAGCCTGCCGGATTCATAGGACTCGAGCCGCAGGCGCAGGGCAGGTTTGAGCGCATCCGGGGCGATCTCGAGTGCTTGCCTTACTGTCTCGATCGCCTGCCGAAAATCACCCAGGTTGGCATGCGCGGTCCCCAAGGCATTGAGGCTGATTACGTCGTCCGGCTGGAGGCGGACCGCCTGGCGATAGCTCAGGATCGCCTGATCGAATCGGCGAACACTCATCAGTGCGTTGCCGCGGTTGGCGTGGGCCTGCGCGAAGTCCGGGTCGATCGCCACCGCCCGCCCGTAGTGATGCAGTGCCTTGCCGGTTTGAGACTTGAGTTGGTAGACGCTGCCCAGGTTGTTGTGGGCCTGGGCGTAACCGGGGTCGATCTTCAGTGTGTGTTGGTACTGGCTGATCGCGTCGTCGAGGCGCTGCAGGCCGACCATCGCGTTGGCGAGGTTGTAGCTGGCTTCGGCGTGGCCCGGGTCGACCTCGAGAGCCTGTTCGTAGCGCGCCACGGCCTCCGGGAGCATGCCGATCAGTTGCAACGCATTGCCCAGGTTGTTGTGGGCCTCTACGTGATCAGGCTGCAGTTCGATGACGCGTTCAAAGGCATCAATGGCTTCGCTGAATCGCTCTTGGGTGAGCCGCGCGTTGCCCAGGTGGTAGTTGGCTTGGACATGGTCCGGGTCGTCTTTCAGGATGCTCTGAAAGGTGCTTACGGCCTTGTGGGTCTGGCCGATCTGCTGCAAGGCGGTGCCCAGGTTGTTGACCGTGTCGGTGTTGTCGGGATCGATTTTCAGCGAAGTCTGGAAGTGGGACAGGGCTTGTTCCCATTTTCCCTGGGTGGCGAGCGTGCTGCCCAGGTTGTTGTGCGCAAACGCGTTGTCTTCGGTGTGCTCGATCGCGTGGCGCATTAGCGTTTCGCTGTCGCGCCAGACGCGGACCTGCTGCAAACTCAAAACAAAACAGGCGATGAGCGCAAGCCCCGCGGCGCTGCCGGCGACCCAGACGTCCTTGGGTCGGCGGCTCAGCAACTTCCACCCGGCCCAGGCCAGCATCCAGTAGATGCCCCAGAACGGCAGGTACACGTACCGGTCAGACAGATAAAACGACGCGAAACTCACCAACCCGCTGGAGGGGAGCAGCGTGATCAGGTACCACAGCCAGCCGACGATCAGGTAAGGCCGACGGCGAGCCTGCCAGAGCGTGATAGCGGTGATCGCCCCCAACGCGGCGGTCGACAACGCCAGGCGGAGGCTAAACGCGCTGTCGCTCATGAAGTCGGCGTCGACCTGGGCCGGGTGCGGGTACCAGCAGGCAAGGTCCGTCGGCAAGAACAAATTTACAAGATGCCCGGCATAGCTCACCAGCGCAATGGCGCCGCTCTGGATGAGCGAGAGGTCGGGGCGGTCTTCAACGGTCTCGCCGGTGATCTGCAGGTGGACGACCGCGATCGCCAGCGACACCGCGCACCACGGCAGCTTCTCGATCGCCAGCCGGGCGGTACGCGCCCGCATCCCCTGGCCTTCCTGCCCTGTCAGCCGCCGCAGGGGCCAGGCATCGAGCAGCAGCAGCGCGGCGGGAAGCATGATGATGTTCGCCTTGGTCATGCACCCGGCGATGAACAGTGCGGTGATGAGCAGGTACCAGGGCCAGGCAGTCTGCTTGCTGTCTCGACGGCGGGAGTAAGCGGTATACGCCGCAAGCGCCAGCAGGACGAAGAGCGTTCCGAGCACATCCTTGCGCATCGAGATCCAGGCGACGCTCTCGACGTGCAAGGGGTGAATCGCAAACATCGCCGCGGCAAACGCGCTGGGCCAGGGGGCCGCGGTCCACCTCACGAGCAGCATGAACAGCAGCAGGGCATTGATCGTGTGCAGCGCCGCGTTGACACCGTGGTGGGCGCCGGGGTTGTTCGGCCCAAACAGTGTCACGTCCGCCATGTAGGACAGGTACAGCACCGGGTACCAGTCCGACATCCCCGTCTCGGTGAATGCGTAGCCGAAGTTTTCCAGGCTCAAGCCCTGCTGCACGGCCGGGTTGTCGCTGGCATATTTCGGATCGTCGTAGTTGACGAATTCGAAGCCGACGGTGGGGCCGTAGAGCGCAAGCGATGCGATGGCGATCAGGCAGCCGATCGCCAGGCAAAGCCGGGCTGAGACCGGTTCCGCGTGGTCAGGCAGCAGTGATGGTTCGGCCGACTGAGGCATCTTAGAAATAGTCTTCCAGTTGCTCTTCCCTGCGGATGTCCAGTGTGCTGCAATGGAACGCGCCGCTGTACAGCCGGGAGTGGCGCAGGCGGACGGGTACCGGTTCAAAGCCCTGCCGCTCAAGTTCGCGGATCGTCCGTGTCGCCTGGTCATTGATCACCACGCGATTGGGGTCCAGTGAAAGCACGTTGAGGTTGATCCCTTTGCTCGCGAGCAGGACATCGGTCGAGGCGTTTGTGTCGTCTTCTTCATCCAGAAACTTCACGATATCCCACTGCTGAAGCGGTTTGGGCAGCCGATCGATCTTGTCGATCATCGCCTGCTTCATAATCAAGGTGCCGGGCCTTAGTGGCAGGAACATGCCGTCGATGTGGTTGTCGGTCACCGTGACCTCGTGCACGCGGTGCCGATCGCCGAGGTGTCGCTGCAACCACTGGGCGCCGAGGCGGTGGTTTTCGTTTGCGACGTTGAACACGATGTCGCGCCCGAATTTCAGGCACTGGGCGCCGTCGAACATGATCTCGTACTGACTCGGATCGGCGTCCGGTGGGTTCTCGTTGAAGTACGAACGGTCGAACGATTCCTCAAGCATCATCGGCCGGGGTGAGACCGTCCACTTCGCCCCGCGTCGAAAATAATCCAGCAGGTGGTGCTTGATGAGGTCGTTTTCAAAGTATCGGCCGCGCATCAGTGGCGAGGTCTCGATGACCTCGTCTCCGATGACGAAGAACTGATCGCGGATATTGCCGCAGGGCGAAGACACATTTGTCCAGTTGGGTGAGGTGATCTCCCGGGCAGCGTCCATGCGTGCGGGGCGTTTGACGCCGATCCCCAACTGCGTCAGCAGTGTCGAGAGGTCATTGAGGTCCTCGGTCCGCTCTTCCTCGATCTGTTGGGGGTATTTTTCGACGTCTTTCGCGTAGACGTTCAGCCGGTAGCGTGTGAACTTACGCACCTCGGCGAACACGTTGTCGTGGAAAAAAGAACGGAAGGAGACGTCGACGTCATCGATCTTCCTGGGGATGGTGTAGTTGTCGAAGTCTCCGACGATTACTTCCTTCAGCGGGCCCCACTCCGTGTAGATATTGACGGGATTCATCGGGGGTGAAATCTTTCGTGTGGGTTGCTGGGCGACACGCCGGGCTTCGTTGAAGATAGGAGACGGCCATCCCCTGTGCAAGCATTGTCGCCTGAGACGGGATGGTATTGCTATTTAGATTTGCATCATTCGGTGATGCGTGTTTTGATTAACGGGCTATCGCGGCGTTGGTGCGCGGTAGATCTCAATGGCCATGGGGCCGACATCCGCGAGAGCCGGCGTGACGCAACGCGAAATCCCTTTCTGGAATCCCGAATTCGGCGAGCAGGAGCAGGGCCTGGTCCGGGAGGTCCTCGCCAGCGGCTATCTCAACGAGGGGGAAGTCACTGCGCAGTTCGAGGCCGAGTTAGCGAGAACTCTGGGCGCCAGGTACGCGATCGCGGTGACCAGCGGCACGGCGGCGCTGTTTATGGCGATGGTCGCGTTCGAGATCGGGTCTGGCGACGAAGTGATTGTCCCCGACGTCACCTTCATCGCGACAGCCAACGCGGTCTGCATGACGGGGGCGAAACCGGTGCTCGTCGACGTCGATCCAACGACGCTGAACATCGACATCGACCTGATCGAGAGCGCGATCACGCCACGCACCAAGGCCATCATCCCGGTCCATATCAGCGGTCGTGCGGTCGATTTAGACGCGATTCAATTGATCGCGGATCGACACGGGCTGGTTGTCATCGAGGATGCGGCCCAGGCGCTGTTGTCCAGGCACGGTGGCCGTTGCCTTGGCACGTTAAGCCCGGTCGGCGTTGTTTCCTTCTCGCCCAACAAGACCATGACAACCGGGCAGGGCGGCGCGCTGCTTACCGATGACGATGTGATTCACCGCAGGCTGAGGGAATTGAAAGATCAGGGTCGGCCCGAACGCGGGACCGCAAGCGCGGATATCCACCCGTCGGTCGGGTTCAACTTCAAGTTCACGAATCTTCAGGCTGCGGTTGGCCTCGCGCAGCTTGCCCGCCTGCCCGAGCGTGTCGACGCGATCCGCCAACTCTATCAGGCCTACCGTGAGGGCCTGGCCGATGTCCAGGAGATTCGCCTGCTGGATTTCAAGCGTGAGGAGGCTCCCCAGTGGGTCGATGCGATCGCTCAGCAACGCGAAGCCTTGTTCGCCTATTTGGCGGAGCAGCGCGTGCACGGCCGACGCTTCTGGTACCCGCTGCACACGCAGCCGGCCTACCGCCAGCCCGACGCCGCCTTCCCCAACAGCACGCGCTTGATCCCGCAGGCGTTGTGGCTGCCTTCTGCGTTTTCATTGACCCCCGAGGACGCGCATGAGGTGTGCGGCCATATCCGCGCGTTCTATCGCAATCATCGCAATGAACGGGCAACTGCATCCGAGAGGCCGTTATGACGCAGGCCGACGAACAAGCCGGGCCGATATTGACCGTTTTAATGCCGGTCCGTAACGAGGGTGCCAACCTCCCGATGATGCTGCGCATGTTGTCTGCTTTCCTTGACGTGCCGTATGAAGTCCTGGTGGTTTACGATGATCCGTCCGACGACACGATCCCGGTCATCCAGGAGAAGCAGAAGGACTACCCGCAATTGCGTGGCCTGCTGAATGAGAGCGGGCGCGGTGTGGGGCATGCGTTGCGGGTCGGTGTGCAGGCAGCGCGTGGCGAGTACGTCTTCTTCATGGGTGTGGATGACATCGGGCCGGTGTTGTCGATCAACGACATGCTGGGCCTGATGGATGGCGGCTGCCAGTTCGTGAGCTCGACCCGATACGCCCACGGCGGGCAGCGGCTTGCGGGCCCCGCCATCGGCCGCCGCCTGTCACGCTGGGCCAACCGCCTGCTGCCTTGGCTCGCCGGTTCCGCGTTCAGCGACTCGACCGACGCGACGAAAATGTTCCGACGCGACATTTTTGAAAGCCTCGATCTCCGTTCTAAGGATGTCGGGTGCGTCATCGGTTTCGAGATGGCGGTCAAAGCCCAGGTGCTGGGCCTGAAGCTGGGCGAGGTCCCGGTCCTGTCCATCGATCGCCCATTCGGGGGGCGATCCACCTTCAAACTCGTCCCCTGGTTTATCGAATACGGCAAGATGTTCTGGCGGGCGGTAACGGTGTACCGAGTCGACCTGCGCCGCCACAAACGCCAGATCGCGGTCGGGTCTTCGTTGTTTGCCGAATCTTCAATCGATAAGATTGATGGCGTCGAGCAAGAAGCGCGTTCATAATGCTCCGTCCCTTTCACGTAATCAGATCACTATGAGGCTCCTCATTACCGGCAGCGAAGGCTCTCTCGCCCAGGCCATCATCCCCGGGCTCCTCAGCCAGGGGCATGAGATCGTGGGTGTCGACAGTAATGTGCGCTACGGCACGGTCGAGCGGGTACGCGATTATGAATTCCGGGCATGCGACCTGTGTGACACCGATCAGACCAAGCAACTCTTTGACGCCAAGCCGTTTGATGCCGTCTTCCACCTCGCCGCCCTTGTCTACGGCGTGATCGGGTTCCACAAACGCCCCGCAGATATTTTTGCCGACAACGGCCTGCCCGTAATCAACCTGCTTAAGTATGGCCACGACCAGATCGGTCGGTTTGTCTACATCTCGTCCTCAATGGTGTACGAACGCTGCACCCCGGCTCACTTTGAGCACGACACGCGCGACACCCCGGTGATGCACACCGCCTACGGATTCTCGAAGTACATCGGCGAACGCGTGGTCCAGGCCTACCACGAGCAGTACGGCATCGATACCGTCATTTGGCGGCCTTTCAACGTCATCACGCCTTACGAGGCGCCCGAAGAGGTGGGTTACAGCCACGTCTTCAGCGATTTTATCGAGAAGATTCTTGTCCAGCAGCAGCAGCCGCTGAAGATCCTTGGCGACGGTGAGCAGGTGCGCTGCTTCACGAACATCCACGATGTCGCACATGCATTAGCAAGTTTTTCGCTGGACGATCGCTCGACGAATCAGGTGTTGAACCTTGCGAACCTCGAGCCGATGAACATGAAACAGGTCGCGGCGGTCATCGTCGAGTTGGGCAAACAATTTGACCTGCTGCCTCAGGGCTACGAACTGAGCTTCGAGCACCACCCGATCTACGACGACGATGTACGATTGCGAATCCCGGATATCAGTAAGCTCTGGCAGACCTTCGAGTGGCAGCCGCGAACCAAGGCCAGGCAGTCCTTGGAGGAATGCATCCGCCATCGCTTCCAAGTCAGCTGAACATGGTGACAGCTACCGCCCACATGGCGTATATTGACAAATGCCTCTGTCACAAATTGCCTGCCATTGTCCTCTAAGGCTAATTCATGCAATAAGTTGACAATTTCCGTAATGCGGACCGATGATGGGCTGTCACACCCTTATCGAATCCTGGATTGGGGCCGTCGATGGCCTCTGATATCGATTCAGAGCCGCCAAGGCAATTCAGGCAACGGCGACACCCGTCGCCGACAACCCGCTGAAGCCCCCACCCCGCGATCAACCAAACAGCACGTGCTAACAAAAGGACAGCGTAGATGACTACTGGTACAGACGATGTGCAGGCGATCGAAGACCTCGGCAAGGCCCGGGACGCGATCGTCTCGGAACTGCGTAAGACGATTGTCGGCATGGACGACGTCATCGACGAGATGCTGATCGCGATCTTCGCCCGCGGGCACTGCCTGCTGGTCGGGGTCCCCGGCCTTGCCAAGACGCTGCTGGTCAGCTCGCTGGCGGACACGATGTCGCTGGGCTTTAAACGCATCCAGTTCACGCCCGACCTGATGCCCTCGGACATCACGGGTACCGAGCTTCTGCAGGAAGACCCCGAGACACACGAACGCAAGTTCATGTTCCAGAAGGGGCCGGTCTTTACCAACCTGCTGCTGGCCGACGAGATCAACCGGACTCCCCCCAAGACCCAGGCGGCGCTGCTCGAAGCGATGCAGGAGAAGCGTGTTTCGTCCGGCGGCGAAGACTACAAGCTCGACGCGCCGTTCTTCGTGCTCGCGACGCAGAACCCGATCGAACAAGAGGGCACGTACCCGCTGCCCGAAGCCCAGCTCGACCGCTTCCTCTTTAACGTGGTCGTCAAGTACCCGAGCAAGGGCGAAGAGCTGGACATCATGAAGAGCGTCACGACCGACGACGAGCCGGAGATCAAGCCCGTCGTAGACGGCAAAGCGATCGAGGCGTTCCAACACGTCGTGCGTCGCATCCCTGTTGCGGACCACGTGTTCGAATACGCCGCGGCCCTGGTCCGTGCGACCCGACCGGACGAGCCCGATGCGCCTCAGTTCGTCAAGGACCTGATGGCCTGGGGCGCCGGCCCGCGTGCGTCGCTGAACCTGATTGTTGCGGGCAAGGCCCGTGCGGCACTGCGTGGCCGGGCTCATGTCTCGATCGAGGATATCCAGGCGCTGTGCCTGCCGATCCTACGACACCGCATCATCCCTAACTTCGCGGCGCGTTCGGAGGGCATGACTTCGGACACGCTGATCGAACGGCTTGTCAAGGAAATCCCCGCTGACGAAGCGCTCTATGCCAAGCAGGCGGTCTGATCGTTTGACGCAAGGAAGCTTTCAGCGATGACCGACCACCTGCCCAGCACGTTTTATCTCGATCCCGAGCTGCTCCAGAAGCTCGGCGATCTTGAATTGATTGCGCGCGAAGTGGTCGAGGGCCTGCGCGTCGGCAGCCACCGCAGCCAGCTCAAGGGCTTCAGCACCGAGTTCGCCCACCACCGCCAGTACGTGCCCGGCGACGCGCTGCGTACGATCGACTGGCGCGTGTATGGCCGGACCGAGCGCTACTACACCAAGCTCTACGAGGCCGAGACCAACTTCGACTGCCACCTGCTGATCGACGCGAGCGCATCGATGCAATACGGCTCGGGCAAGGTCAGCAAGCTGGAGTACGCCAAGTACCTCGCCGCATCGCTCAGCTACCTCGTGCTCAAGCAGCGAGACTCGCTGGGCCTGTCGGTGTTCGACTCGGAAGTGCGCGCGTACATTCCCCCGCGTTCATCGATGAGTATGATCGTCGAGATCGACCGGCTGCTGCGTGACATCAAGTCGACGCCGCGCACCAGTCTCGCCAAGCAATTGCGCGATACCGCGATGATGATCAAGCGCAAGTCGGTCATCGTCGTCGTCTCTGACCTGTTCGCGGATGTCGATGACGTCATGGCTGGGCTTGATCACCTGCGGTTCGGCGGGCACGGCGTTGTCGTCCTGCAGACGCTGGACCCGTATGAGTTGCAGTTCCCCTTCAAAGGGACCTGGCGGTTCGAGGGCCTGGAAGAGGAAGAGCCCTTGACCACCCAGCCCGAGCGGATCCGCGACGACTATATGAACAATCTGGGGCAGTACCTCGAGACGCTGCGTTCGCGCTGCATCGCCAGCAACATCGACTACGCGCTGGTCGACACCTCGCGCCCGCTCGACGCGGTGCTCAGTGAATTCTTCTTCCAGCGTCAGTCCACGCTTAACGGACCCGCGACCTCCCGCCCATGACCTTTCTGAACCCACTACTCCTGATCGCCGCAGCGGGGCTTTCGTTGCCGATCCTCGCGCACCTGCTCAACCGTTTCCAGGTGAAGCAGACCGACTGGGCGGCCATGCAGTTCCTCAACCGCAACGTCCGCGTGCGCTCGCGCCAGCTCCGGCTGCGTGACCTGCTGTTGCTGGCTATGCGTTGCCTGGCCGTCTTGTGTCTCGTGTTCGCGTTGGCTCGTCCGGCGACGAACAGCTCGGGCGGCTCCTGGCTGCCCGGTGAAGAACGCGCCGCGGTCATCATCGCGGTCGACGCGTCTTTTAGCATGGCCCACGGCGACGGCAACGCCACGCGGTTCGACCGCGCGTTGGAACAGGTTGAAGTCATCAGCGGCCACCTCAAGCCCGGCGACCCGGTCTCACTGGTCATGCTTGGCGGCGAACACCGGGCGGTCCTTCGAAACATCGCCTACGACCCCGATCGCTTTGCCCAGGCATTGGAAGCCCAGGAGGTCACCCCCGAACTCCTGGACCTGGACAGTGTGCCCAAGCACCTGCAGGCCTTGGCCGAGGACATGGACGCGCTGCAGAAAGAGGTCTACATCATCAGTGACACGCAGGCGGAGGACTGGGGGCAGGTCTCAACTCAGTTGGAGCAGGCACTGGTCAACCTCGGTGAAGAGGCAACGGTCTTTATGGTCCCCGTGCCCGGGAATGATGAAAACCTTGCGGTGACAGGATTGGATCTGGTGTCTGGCGAGTTGCGGAAGGGCGAGGTCGCTCGGTATCGCGCGACCGTCCAGAATTTTGGCTCGAGCCCGGTTTCCGATGTTGAGGTGCGGTGCCGGGTCGAGGGCGTTCAGATCGACAGCAAGCGGATCCCTCTCATTGAGCCCGGTGGGTCCGAGACGGTCTCCTTGTTTGTCCCGTTCTATAACGCAGGGCCGACGAAGATCACCGCGGAGATCACCGATGAGGCCTTGGCGACGGACAACGTGCGTCGCGCGGTGGCGGTCGTGCGTGACCGTGTCTCGGTCGTCTGTATCGATGGCTCGTCGGGCGGCGCGGGCCGGCTCGTCCGCTCGGCGCTGATGGCAAGGGCCGATGGCAGCGAAGACGATGACTACGTGGTGGAGACCTGGCAGTGGCCTTCCGTGCCGATGCAGAAACTCGAGCAGGCCGACGTGGTGATCCTGGCCGACGTGCCGGAGATCACCAAGGCACAGGCTCAACAGCTCACGCGGTTTGTCCGCAACGGCAACGGCCTGGTCTGGTTCGGTGGCGAACAGGTCAAGCCCAACGCATGGAACAATTTTTCGGGGACCGGGCCCGACGCGCTGCTGCCCGCGACACTGGGCATGATCGTCAACACGACCGACAGCCTCGGCGTCGGCAAGCCTTTGGACCCGAGCATGCCCGACCACGCGGTATGCCGTCCGCTTCAATCGCTGCCGGAAGACCTGCTCAGTGAGACGCGGTTCCTGCAGCGCTTGGATGTCCAGCCGACCGACAGCAGCTTTACCGTTCTCGGCCTGGCGGGCAGCAACTCGCCGATCCTGCTCGAGCAGTCGCTGGGCCGCGGCCACGTCTTCATGTTTACGACCTCGGCGCAGACGTCATGGAACAACATGGCGCTGACCCCGGTGTTCCCGATGCTGATGCAGCAGATCGTCACGTACCTCGCGGGCCGTGAGTTCGAGCAGCCACGCATCGTCGGCGACCCGCTGACGCTGACCTATGTTGATCAGCCCGACGCGACCGACGCCGTCTTCGATACGCCCGCCGACGAGACGATCACCGTGCCCGTCAAGGCGCACCGCAACCAGTACGTCGCCCTGCTGGAGCAGTCACGTGAAGCGGGTTTCTATGTCGCCCGTGTGAGCGTGCAGTCCGCGGGGATGCCGGTCGCGGTCAACGTGGATACACGCGAGTCGGACGTCGCCTGCCTCAGCGCAGACGAGTTGGAGGACAACCTGAAAGCGGCCGGGATCACGGTCTCGACGAGTGAGGCGGACCTGTCGGCCGACATCGCGTCCGCACGGGTCGGCCGATCGTCGTGGCGGCTGTTCATGCTCGCGGCGTTGGTCTTCTTAGTACTCGAAAGCCTTTATGCCGACCGGAAACTGCGACGCAGCCAGTCCAGGCAAGCGCAGGCCGACGCATCCCCTCAGCAAATGGAGGCGGCGTAAATGACTGAGCTGATCCTCATCAACGCACAGATCGAGCAGGTCTTCTGGGCCCGCCCGTTGCCGACCGCCGCGATGACCGCCATCTTTGCGGGCGTGCTCGTGTTGAGTGTTTATCTCTACCGCCGGGCATGGGGCCTAAGCCCTTGGCTGCGTGTGGGCCTGGGTGTCGCTCGACTGATCGTCCTCGCGTTGATCGTCGCGGCGTTGTTCGAGCCGATGGCAGTTGTGAGTGAGTCGTATGAGCAGCAGCGCGGTCTGCCTGTGCTCGTCGATGTCTCAGAAAGCATGTCGGTAATGGACCCGCGCAAGAAGCCCGAAGACCTCGCCGAGGCCGCCGCGGCGCTGGGCCTGCTCGCGTCTGCCGAAGACGTTGACCCAGCCGACGCGATCCTGACCCTGGACACCAAGCAGCGACAGGCGATCGCCGGCGCTTCGCGGCTGGACCTGATCACAAGCCTTTTGACCAACGCCGCCCAGCCCACCTTTGAATCCGTCGGTGAAGAAATCGATGTCAGCTTCCACGCGTTTGGCAACGTGACGCGCATGATCAGCGATGACAACGCGCCCTCGGCTGAAGAGTTGACCAAGCTGCTCCCGGCTGAATCCGAATCCGATATCGCTGCGTCGCTGGAGGCGGTCGCGAAAGCGGGGGGCGCGACGCCCGCGGGCATCGTCCTGCTCTCCGACGGCATCGACAGCGGCTCCTCCCAACGCTTTGAATCCGTGTTGCAGGACCTCAGCGCTCGCGGGATCCCCGTCTACACCGTGCCGATCGGTCTGGCCGAGCCAGACGATGTGAGTATCCGCAATATTGTGATGCAGGAGGTCGCGTACTCCGGCGACCGCGTGCCCGTCAGGGTCCAGATCCAGTCCAAGGGCTACGAAAAGCGCACCGCCCGCTTGTCCGTTCTGCTCAATGGCCGACGTGTCTCCTCACGGGTCGTTCGGTTTGACGGCGGCTTGCAGTTTGTCGACATCGACTTCAGCGTGGATGTATATGAGAAGGGCGCTGTGCAGATCGACGTCGCGATCGAACCTTTTGATGACGAGGTGTCGGCCGAGAACAACCAGATCAAGCGCAGCATCCGTGTCGTCAACGAAAAAGTCAACGTTCTGTACATCGAGGGTAACGCCCGCTGGGAGTACCGCTACCTGCGTGCGATCCTCAAGCGAGACCCCCGGATCGACGCGACCTTTATCGCATCCAACGCCGGGCCGGAAGTCGCCCGCAACTCTTCGGAACACATCGAGCGGTTCCCCAGCACCCGTGAAGACGCGTTCAAGTACGACCTGGTCATCCTCGGCGATGTCGATGCAGGTTTCTTCAGCGAGGAAGAGTTTGGCCTGCTTGAAGAACTCATCCGTGACCGCGGCGCATCATTGCTGATGCTGTGCGGCGCGATGCACTCGCCGCATTCTTATACGGGCACGCCGGTGCAGACCATGCTCCCGATCCGTTTTGAAGCGGATGCACGCTGGGAGAACGTTGCCGAGTCGGTGTACCCGGTGCTGACCCCCGAGGGCCAGAGCAGCCTGGTGATGACGCTGGAGAACGAGCCGGACCTGAACGACCGCGTCTGGAGCCGGATGGCACCGATGGACCAACTGCCGCCGCTCATCGGAGCCAAGCCCGGCGCAACCGTGCTGGCGGTGCTTTCCGACAGCACGGCACGCGATCAGGGCTATCCGCTGGTCGCCTGGCAGCGCTACGGCACCGGCAAGTGCATGTCCATCGCTTCCGATCGCCTGTGGCGTCTGCGTTACCAGACCGGCGACAAGTACCACTGGCGGGTCTGGTCCCAGTGCATCCAGTTCATGACGCTCTCGCGCCTGATGGGCGAACACAAGCGGATCCGCCTGGAGACCGACCGCGCGGTGTACGAGGTCGACGGGCAGTGCCGGCTGTACGCCCACGTCCTGGATGACAATTTCGAACCAGTCATCCAGCCGGGCTTTGAAGTCTACGTCTCGAACGTGGACGGCGGGGGTGCGAAAAACCTTGTCAGCCTCCGGCCCGACCGCTCGACCCCCGGCCTCTACGAAGGCTACTTTGCCCCGCCCACCCCCGGTCGATACCGGGTCGAGTCCAACGAGAACGACCAGAAGATCTCCAACACGACGGAGTTCCAGGTCGCGGATGTCAATCGCGAGATGACCAACACAAACGTTGACCTCGACAAACTCGATCGGATCGCCAGCCTGACCGGTGGCGAACGATTGAGCATGCAGGAGTTCTCCAAGCTCGCGAATCTGGTGAACAACGAGCCGGCCACCATCGAGGTGCGGTCCGAACGGTCACTCTGGGACAACGGCTGGATGGCGCTGCTGCTCATCGGGCTGGTCGGGATCGAATGGATTCAGCGAAGGAGGCACGACCTGCCATGACCAGCGCCCAAACGATTCGTCTTGATCAACTGGATGCACGCATCCGCTCGGTATGGAGCCGAAGCCAGACCCTCCACCTGGTCGCGGGCCTGCTTGCCCTGTTGTATTGCGTGATCCCGTTGTTCCTGATCGGCATGCTGATCGACTGGCTGACCTACATGCCATCGCTCGGACGGTTTGCCATCCTCTTGATCCTGCTTGCCGTGTCGCTGCACCGCGCGTGGCAATGCGGCTGGCGGCACCTGCGTCTCTTTGACGCCCGACGAACCGCGCTGCAACTCGAGTCGCATCACGGCGGGCTTTCGAGCCTGCTGATCTCCGCGATCCAGTTCCGTGAGCAGGACGGCGGCGGGTCTGATGCGCTGCGCGAACGCACCTGCAGCCTTGCAGAAGAGGCGGCGATGGGTCTCCAGCCCGAAAAGGCCGTGCCCTACAGCACGCTGCGACGCCCGGGCGCCCTGGCGTTGGTGTGTAGCGGCGTCATCGTTGCCTTTGCACTGATCAACGCGCCCTTCCTGGGGGTCGGGGCGCTGCGGATCTTCCTGCCCTGGACGACGGTCGAGTACCCGACCAACACGCAGATACAGCTCGATCAGGACCTGCTCGTGATCAAAGAGGGCGACAGCGCCCAGATCATGGCCCGGTTGGAAGGCGTGCTACCTGAGAACGCATATATCTATGTCCGGACCGGGGACAGCCGGGCACGCAAGATCGATCTGGAAGTTGTTGGCGACAACTGCACGTACACCATCGCCTCCGCTTCTCGCGACTTTACCTACCGGATCAAGGCCGGCGACGACCGGACCGCCTGGCACGAGGTCAAGGTGATCCCCGCGCCCAAGGTCGAACGCGTCGCCGTCGGGATGACGTTCCCGGGTTACCTCGATCGCAAACCCGAAACAATCGAAGCCCTGACGCTGACCGTCCCGGAAGGCACGAAGGTCGACTGGGACGTCAAGCTGGACCGAGCCATCAGCGCCGCGACATTCCTCCGCGACGGCGAAGAACCCGTCCCATTGAAAGTCAGCAGCGACGGGCGGAGCGTCGCCTTTGACCAGTCGGTCACCGCTTCGACCGGCTACAGCTTCTCCTGGGTCGAGAAAGACAACGGCTTTACGTTTACCAGCCCGCGCTACTACCTGCAGGTCGCGTCCGACCAGGCGCCGCGCGTGGAGCTCACGTCCCCCGAAACCAATCTCGTTGCGATGGTCGGCCGACCGGTCAGCCTCGCCGTACGCGTGCAGGATGATCACGGCATCGGCGCATCGAAGATTGTCTACCGCGTCAACCAGCGCGACGAGGCCCTTGTGGACCTTGATCTGCCGAGCGGAAGTGCCGGGGGCGAACAGCCTCTCGACTGGGATTACCGCGAAGCGATCGCCGACTTGAAGATTGGCGACACCGTCTCTTTTGCATTGCAAGTCAGCGACCGCTACCCCGGGCCGGAAGGGGCGCACGTCGTGCGTACCGATGCCCGACGGATCACCTTCCTCTCGAAAGAAGACTACCTCGAGTACATTCAGAAGAAAATCGATCGGCTGCTCTCTCGCGTGCAGACGATGTACCGGCAGCAACGCGCGGCGTTTGAAGTCGTCAGCGCACTGGATACAACTGAAGAGGCCTACCTGCAGACCTGCCAGATCGAGGCGATCCGACAGGAACTGGTCCGTGATCAACTCAAAGAGGTCGCGGTACAGGTCCAGAACCTGCTCGACGACCTCGCGGCAAACAACGTTTCCGATGCGATCGAAGGCGAATCGATTGGGCATGTCCGCACGGCCCTCCTCGAAATTGCCGACACGCATATCGCGACCGCGGCGGCTCGATTGCGCAGCCAGTCGGGCGCAACAGGCAGCGATACATCCAAGCCAGACCCCGCCCCCGCAGCACGAGCCGTCAACACCGCCGCCCGCGAACTGGGCAGCCTGGTGCTGCTCCGGTCGATCGATACTGCTCAGGAAGTCTACGCACGCGAGGCCCGCATGCTCGCACAGGTCCAGGCGGATCTGCGTTGGCGTGCCGTTCAATCACCAGCAGGTGAAGAGGCAACGCGCCTTGCCGATGAGCAGAAAGAAGTCGCCCAGTGGACAGGGCGGCTGATTAATGACCTGCAACAAGGCATGCGCTACGAGAAGCGACCGCTGGCGGTCCTCCGGTTGATCCGCAGCGTGAAGGAGTTGCGCCGCAGCGGATCCGAGACGCAGATGCTCGAAGCCGCGACATTGATCGGCCAAGGCTCGTTCGACAAGGCGGCCAATCTCCAGGCCGGCCTCGTGCGGACCCTGCTCGACGCGGAATTCAGCGTCCGGATCAGCGGCGCCTACACCACGCTCATCAAGACACGCGATCAGATCCGTCAGGCCGTTGTGGCCCAGGCCGCATTGGGTGCGGCGTGCGATAGCCTGGAGGGCGAGGCCTTCCAGTCGGCCAAGGATCAGATCGCAACAACCCAGGCGGCGCTGCGCAAGCAACTGCTGACGACGCTGCTACCAACGGTCCCCGCGCCGCGTGCCGAGCTCTTTGACGAACTGCCCCCTAAGGCGCCGCCTGCCGATGCGCTCTTGCAGAAGGCGGACCGCGCGATGGCCGAAGCGTTGCTTCAGCTTGCCGCCGGGGATCAAAACGCGACCAGTACCCAGCAGGGCGAGGCACAGAAGGCGCTCACCGAGCTTTCTTTGCTCGTGGACAAGTGGGCTCTGGACCTCGGCCTGGAGACCTTGGGCCTCAGCGCCCTCGTCGCAGTGACAGGCGAACGCCTTGCACGCATCGAAGAATACGAAGCCCGCGTCATCGGCCTGCTCGAAAAGACCGACATCGCCGCGGCTGAAGACCAGAAAGTCAGCGGCATCGCGGAAGCG
>Ga0213866_10001053_pt1 | contig 20975 bp, 18 predicted proteins | sample PICome_11_FD_160079 | JGI IMG/M metagenome (GOLD analysis project Ga0213866, IMG submission 160079) | Coastal seawater microbial communities near Pivers Island, North Carolina, United States - PICO284 | ecosystem: Environmental > Aquatic > Marine > Coastal | place: USA: North Carolina...
GTTCTCGTTATGGACGTGGGCTAGTCAATACCGTGACACTAAATGAGGGTAAAGGATTCGGACCTTTACCCTCACTTGGATTAACTGCGTGATCGCGTTGCGTTGCGCAATTTGATCTCTTATAGAGTAGGAGACAGAATGACGGAGGCAAGGGAAAAGTTGTCTTTCCCTTGAATATTTTTGTTTGGGTTTTCGTATCACGAATCGTCCCCTAAATCCGATGCGATTTCCAATTTCGTTTTTGCTCAGTCTTTCCGCCTCACTCTGCTTTCTTCAAGCGGCACCTGCCCTGAAGCTCGATCAAATGGGGAAGGCCATGGGTGGCTGGAAAGACAGAGGGGGGAAAGCGGCTCGATTTGAGGTTTCCGGTTCCAAATACCGTTGTTGGAAACCCGAGCTCACTCCAACTCCTGCGGGAGGAATTTTTGTTTCTTTGAGGATAGATCACCTGCGTGGTCTTTTGGCTTCAGACGACCATGCGAGTCTGGAGGTGACCTTTGATGCCGACGGGAACGTGGTCTCGGCAAGGAGCTCGATTGCTCTTCAGGGTCGCAGAGTGACTAGCGATCTTGTTGAGGGAACCGGCAAGCTTGGCACGCGCATTGCGGGAATGGACCTGGCGGCCAAGGTTGGGGCGGAAATGATCGCCGGTCTTTCGGCCGAGGTGCTACGCGAAAATATCAAGGAGCCGGGGCGTGTCTCTTTCCCCGCAGTTCTTCAGCATCAATACAATCTCTTGTGTTTGGCCGTGTCTGCGCCGGAAGTGGATCAAGAGGTTACGGAGGTTCCCTCTGATGAAGCTGAAAAACCTCGCAAAGCGGTCCCTCTCGCGATCGAACCTGCGCGGAAGTAAGCAATGCTCGTTTTGAGGGCGTGAGGTGCCGGGAAACCGGTAGATATCTGGAAGCGACTTAAAAATTTAAAGTATTGTAGATGAGTTTGTTATAGAGCTTGTGAAATTTTTCACAAATTCCCCTTGTGAAACAATTCACCTGCTCATAAAACGTGCCCAGCGATGGCAAACTTTTTTCCCCGTTGGACAAACTTATTGCCGCTGAAAATTGCGGTTTGTCTTGGTGCATTAGGAGCCGGCGTAGTCGCCGGAATCACTTACTATGCAACTCCTAAGGCTCAGAGAGTCGGCTACCAACCCACTCAACCCATTCATTTTGACCACAATCTCCACGTGAGTCAGCTAGGCCTGGATTGCCGTTACTGCCACAGCTTTGTTGAGCATTCCGGTCACGCGAATGTGCCTTCCGCAAACACCTGCTGGAATTGTCACCAACACGTTAAGAAAGGTTCGCCAAAGCTCGCTGCCCTTCGTGCGGCCATGGGGGTCGATGAATTTCATAGCCCGATCATGGACGCCACTGGAAACCCGGTCGACGGCAAGCCCATAGAGTGGGTCCGCATCCACAAGACTCCGGATTACGTTTACTTCAACCACTCGGCTCACCTCAATCGCGGGATTTCCTGCGTGAGCTGCCACGGTGAGGTCAACAAAATGGAGAAAGTTTACCATGCGGAGAGTCATTCAATGGGATGGTGTCTCGAGTGTCACCGCGCCCCCGAAAAGCACCTTCGCCCGCTTGAGGAGGTCTTTAACCTCAACTACGATCCCAAGATTTATCTGCAAGACAATGAAGTCATCGACACAGAGGGCTTGATCGTTGGAAAAGGAGAGCGAATCGAAGAACCTGAAGATTTTGGCAAATTCCTCCGCCTTCACTGGGGAGTGCAGCCTAAGGAGTCCTGTGCGACTTGTCACCGTTAAATTTACCTGCCCGAGATGAGCAAACGTGTCTGGAACCCACCTGTTACTCCGAATCAAGGAGATACCACCACCGCTTGGCGTAGTGTCGGCGAGAAGGAAGGCTCCGAGAGCTTCCGCAACCTCCTTGACCGGGAATTTCCGCAAGGGGATAGTCTTACCGAGGAGGAGCAGAAAGTCTCCCGCCGGAATTTCACCAAACTCATGGGGGCCTCAAGCGCTCTTGCCGGACTTGGTTTGGTGTCTTGCCGCCGCCCGGAATCCTATATCGTGCCCTATAAGAAGGCACCCGAGTGGATTATCCCGGGAACGCCGCTTTTCTACGCCAGCACTCGGCCTTCAGCAGCTGGTGCCATTCCCTTGGTAGTCACGACTTACGAGGGTCGCCCGACCAAGATAGAGCCCAATCACGAGCATCCCGATGCTTCCGGAACCTGTGCCCAGACCCAGGCTTCGGTTCTTGATCTCTACTCGCCATCGCGCTCCCGCAAGATCCTGAAGGGAGGGAAAGAGTCGACACAGAGTGAGCTGAAATCGTCACTCCAATCCCTCGATCTCTCCAAGACTGCCCTGGTCTTTGGTAACGATGATTCTCCGACCCGCAACCGCCTTGCCAAAGGGCTTGCCGGCAATGGCGCTACGTTGATTTCTTACGAGGCTACTTCCGGTGATCCATTGAACGCCGGCGTTTCCCACGTCGTTGATTTCGAAAAGGCAACCCGCATTCTCTCGCTCGACTGCGATTTCCTCGGAACGGATCCTGTGGGGAATTCCAAGGCCTTCTCGAAGAAGCGCCAGGGTGGAAACGAGAATTACGATCAGGAGCACGACGTCGATGCGGGCAAGATGAACCGCCTCTACCAGGTGGAGACTCAATTCAGCCTGACCGGCGGAATGGCAGATCACCGTCTCCGCGTGGCTCCGAGTCAGGTTGCTGTGGTCGTCGGAGCGATCGCTTCCGCCATGGGGATCGGAAGCTTCAAAGCGACTGAGAAGGAAAAGGCGGCTCTTTTTCGGGGTGCGGAAAATCCGGGCAAGGAATTCGATCAATGGATCGCCGAGTGCAAAAACGATCTTGAGGCGGCCGGAAGAGGGGCTCTTGTGCTCGCCGGATCCCGTCAGAGCCAGGCTGTCAAGCAACTCGCTGCCGTCCTCAATCAGAAATTGGGATCCGAGGCGGTGCGCGCCGTCAAAACAGATCTCGGACAATATGCTTCGCTCGCTGATCTTGCCACTAAGCTCGAGAGCGGCGTGGTGGAAAATGTCATTTTCCTCACTCCATCGAATCCTGTTTTCGATGCCGATGGCTTCGCCGAGACTCTTGGGAAGGCAAAGGTTTCCGTCCATTGGGGGCTCCGCACCGATGCGACCGCATGGGCCTGCGACTGGCACATTCCTGCTGCCCACTATCTCGAAAGCTGGGGTGATGCCCGCACCGAGACCGGTGTCCTTTCGCTGATCCAGCCCCTGATCCTGCCTCTGTATGGAGGACTTTCCGAGCTCGATCTCCTGCACGTCCTCGGAGGAGGGGACTTGCCACAGGGCGAGTTTTTCCCCGCCATGGGTGAAGTCAAGACGACTTTGGCCAAGATCACTGGCAAGTCGGATGACGAAACCTGGCGCAACGCTCTCACCAATGGCTTTGTAGAGGGCACTTCATACCAACCTGGGGAGCTCAGTGTGACCGCGCCTGTGATTGAGCATGTTGACTTGCCGTCTCCAAAGTCTTTGGAAGTGGTGTTCGCCACCGATGCTTCCGTTCTTGACGGTCGCTTTATCGACAATGCTTGGCTTCAGGAATCTCCTGATCCCGTCACCAAGTTGACCTGGGATAACGCGGCCCAGATCTCTCCGATTACCGCGAAAGAACTCGGTATCTATGACCGCGTCATTGCTCTTGAGCCAAAAACTCCGCTGATGCGCATCGGAACGGAGGTGAAGGTTTCTAAGCGTTATGAGACCGGTGAAGGCGAGGGGAACCACTCGCCAATGATCAATCTCAACGTCAATGGTCGCGAAATCCGCGTGCCGGTTGTCATTGCCTACGGTCACGCTGATAATGCAATTTCGCTTCCGGTCGGTTACGGTCAGGCTGCCGATGATGGTCGCGATGGCGCTGTCAAATTTGACGAGTCCAAGCCTGTAGTCGGCCATGTGGGCCTCAACACCGGCTTCAACGCCTATAAGCTTCGGGCCGCCGATACTCCCTACTTTGCATTTCGCGGTGTTGTTTCGACGACCGAAGAAAAGTATCCGGTCGCGCTCACTCAAGAGCACAACTCGATGTATGGCCGGGCTCTTGCCCGCGAAGTTTCCACCGACACCCTTGAAGGCAAGGGAGATTTCCAGAAGCAGATGAAGAACGTCAAGAATCAGGGAATGGATTCCCACGCTCCTGACAACATCTCACTTTATAAGCCGGAGGGCAGTGAAACCTGGTCCAAGACCGAACTTGCCAAGAAGACCCACCTTGCTGATGAAATTCACCAGTGGGGGATGGCAATAGATCTCAACACTTGCACCGGTTGCAATGCTTGTCTTGTGGCCTGTCAGGCCGAGAACAACATCCCGGTTGTTGGTAAGACCCAGGTCGCGATGGGGCGTGAAATGCACTGGATCCGCATGGATCGCTACTTTGCCTCGCAGGAACATCCCGTGGAGCACGGTCATGTGAATCACTCCAAGGAAAATCCCGAGTGGGTTACCCAGAACCCTGAGTCGATTCCCCAGCCGGTCGCCTGTGTCCAGTGCGAGATGGCTCCTTGCGAGACCGTTTGCCCGGTGAATGCCACTGTTCATACCGAAGAAGGTTTGAACTCAATGGCTTACAACCGTTGCATCGGAACCCGCTACTGCGCCAACAACTGTCCCTACAAGGCTCGTCGCTTCAATTTCTTCGATTACAACAAGCGTAACCCACTGATTAAAGGCAATCTTTACAAGGGACCTTTCGGTGAGAAGCAGGTGGGTGAGGCTCCTTCGAAGCAGCGTAACCCGAACGTCACGGTCCGCATGCGTGGTGTCATGGAGAAGTGCACCTACTGTGTGCAGCGTCTCGAGTCAGCCAAGATCAAGCAGAAGCAGCAGCAGAAGGTCAACAAATACGCGGCTGGCAAGAATTCGCACGAAGTTGCCGTTAGTCGCGCCAAGGATCTCCGGGTTAAGACCGACAGCGTCAAGACCGCCTGTCAGGACGCCTGCCCGACCGGCGCGATTTCCTTTGGCAACCTTCTCGATAACAACTCAAAAGTGGTTCGTGCCAAGGGTAACGTTCTTGATTCCGTCAAGATCATTCAAGGGCCCGACTACAAGGAGATTAACGGCAGCAACCGTAACTACGACCTGCTCCAATACATCAACACTCGTCCGCGCACGAGCTACTTGGCCCGTGTTAAGAATCCGAATCCTGACATGCCTGATGCGAAGTTCCTCGGACAGGCAACCATCAACATTCACTAACCTGAGAATCATTTCCAGCGACTGAAACCCATGGCCGAAGCGACCACACAGTCTGAGAACAACACGAACGGGATTAAAATTCCCGTCCTCCAGCGCGAGGAGTTGATTCTCAATAAACGTTCCTACCACTGGATCACCGAGCGGATCTGCGGCGTTGTCGAAGGCCGGCAGCCCTTCCTTTGGTGGATCCTTTTCATTCCCTCGGCCCTCATCGCCCTCGTTGGCGTTGTTGGTGGTTTGACTTATCTGGTTTCGACCGGTGTCGGAGTCTGGGGCAACACCAACCGTGTCATGTGGGGGTGGCCCATCGTGAACTTTGTTTTCTGGATTGGTATCGGACACGCCGGAACGCTGATTTCCGCAATTCTTTTCCTGACCCGTCAGAACTGGCGAACCTCCATCAACCGGGCAGCCGAGGCCATGACCATTTTTGCAGTGATGTGCGCTGGTATCTTCCCAGCCTTCCACGTGGGACGTGTCTGGATGGCTTGGTTCCTTGCGCCGATCCCGAACTCCAACGCGATCTGGCAGAACTTCAAGTCGCCGCTGCTTTGGGACGTCTTCGCGGTCTCGACTTACTTCACAGTCTCCCTGATTTTCTGGTTTCTGGGGATGGTTCCCGATCTCGCGACCATTCGCGATCGTTGCAAGCCCGGCATCCGCAAGTTCATGTATGGAATCTTCTCGTTGGGTTGGCGTGGAGGTAACCGCCAGTGGAGCCACTATGAGATGGCTTACCTGCTGCTCGCCGCGCTCTCCACTCCGCTCGTTCTTTCGGTGCACTCGGTGGTTTCTTTTGACTTCGCAACTTCGGTTGTGCCCGGATGGCACACCACCATCTTCCCGCCGTACTTCGTTGCGGGTGCGATCTTCGGTGGATTTGCCATGGTGCTAACCATCATGATTCCTGCGCGGGCGCTTTACGGTTTGCATGACATGATCACGATGAAGCACATCGATAACATGGCCAAGATCATCCTACTGACCGGAACGATCGTTGGTTATGCCTACTTGATGGAGCTTTTCATCGCCTTCTACTCGGGCGCCAAGTATGAGGGCGCCGCATTCCTCTTCCGGATTGACGGACCCTACTGGTGGGCGTATTACTGCATGATGGGATTGAACGTTCTTTCCCCGCAGATCTTCTGGTTCAAGAAATGCCGCGAAAACCTATGGGTCGTGATGGCTGTTGCGATGTGTGTTAACATCGGAATGTGGTTCGAGCGCTTTGTGATAATTGTCACCACTCTGGCCCGGATGTGGCTGCCAGGTGACTGGAAAACATACAGCCCGAGCGGCGTCGATGTTCTCACCTTCGTGGGAACCATCGGCATGTTCCTTGCGCTCTTCCTTCTATTCCTTCGTTTCCTCCCATGCATCAACATTGCCGAGGTAAAGTGGACCTTAAAAGAAAGCGACGCTCACGATGAAGACAAGAAGGCTCATCCTGATGATGGCATTGAAGTGATCGAGGCCTACCAATACGAATTGCACGAAAATCCCGAGGGCTCCGCTCGCGAGGCCGGGATCGAAATCGAAAAATCAACCGCCGAGAGCTAATGAGCACGAAAGTCCGCAGAGTTTACGGCTACCTTGCCGAATTCAAAAATGCCTCGCAGCTTTACAAAGCTGCCGTGAAAGTCCGCGATGCCGGATTCAAAAAGTGGGATTGCTACACGCCCTATCCGGTGCACGGATTGGATGATGCGATGGGAGTGAAGCGCTCGGTTCTTCCTTACTTCGTGTTTTTCGGTGGTCTGTCCGGTGTTCTGCCTGCCATCGCTTTGGCGTACACCACTCAGGTGGGGCTCTATCCGACGGTGGTGCAGGGCAAACCAGCCAATATCTTCACCACGGCGGCATTCTTCCCGGTGATGTTTGAGCTTACCATTCTCTTCTCCGGCTTCACCGTTCTCTTCGGGCTGTTGGCTCTGATGGGCCTGCCTCGCTGGAACCACCCGATTTTCGCAAGCAAACAATTTGCCCGTGTCACCGATGACAAGTTCTTCATTGCGATCGAGGCCCGTGACGCCAAGTTTTCCGCTGAGAGCACCAAGGCTCTTCTTGCTGAAATCGGCGGCGATAACATCGAACTCGTGGAAGACGATTCCGAGTAGACTATGAAATATTTTTTCCTCTCTCTCATCTCTCTTTCGATCCTCGTGGTTGGAGTGTTTGGATTCCGTGGCGACAAATTCTCGCAAGCGCCAATCCAGGTTTTTCCTGACATGGACGATCAGGATAAGGTCAAAGCCCAGACTCCCGATTCCTTCTTTGCCGATGGCATGGGATCACGAAAGCCAGTCATGGGAACGGTTCCTCGCAATGCGCAGGCTGGTGTTATGCCCGTTGAGTTTGGTGCCGGTCGTGCCGGATACTATTTCGATGGAAAAAAAGACGGCACTTTTGGAAACGGCCTTCCTGATGATCTGAAGATCGGTAGCGAGGCTGAAATGACGGGCCTTTTGGGGCGTGGAAAAGACATGTTCAATGTCCATTGTGCGATTTGCCACGGCAAGGCTGGTGACGGAAAGGGCGTAGTTGGCTACCATCTTGGCAAGGCCGGCGTCACGGTCCCAAGTCTCTATGCTTTTCCGCAGGACAAGTTTCCTGATGGCTACATTTACGAGGTCATCTCAAACGGCAAAGGTCTCATGGGAGGTTACAAACATAATCTCCCTGTTCGCGACCGATGGGCCATCGTTTCCTACCTTCGCGCACTTCAGGCTTCCGCCAAATAACACTTTCATCTGATTCAATACGACATGGCACATCAAGTGACATCAAAAGACATCCCGATCAACGGGGAGTATCTGGAGAGAGGCAAAATTGCAACGCTCCAGATGATTTGCGGCGGTATCGGTGGCCTCGGTCTCATTGCGAGCATTATTTATCTGATCGTCGGGAGTGGGCAGGCCCACGGCAGCTATGCTTTCTCGTGGCTCTTCGCAGTATTTTTCATCACGACCATCGTGCTCGGTGGTTGCTTTTGGACCTTTCTCCACAACCTCTCGAACTCGGGGTGGGGGACATCGGTTCGACGTCTCATGGAGAACCTGGGATTCGTTTTCCCATTCCTGGTCGTCTTCTTTATTCCGTTTCTTTTCCCCAACGTTCAGCAATATCTTTACGAGTGGATGACTGCTTATCGCGATGTCGTTCCGGACGATTCAAGTGTTGCGGAGGCCAAATCCGCCCTCCTCCACGACTCCGATCCTCATAACCATCTTCTCGCAGCGAAGACCTTCTATCTAAATCCAACTTTTTGGTATATTCGTTTTGCTTTCTACTTCATCGGTCTTGGCTTCTTCATTACCCTCGTTCGCAAGTTTTCGATCGCGCAGGACACCGATGAAAAGCCAGGCACCAAGAATCTTTTCGCCGCTCGCAAGCACTCTTCCTGGAGTATGATTATCTTCGGTGTCACCCTGACTTTCCTCGCACTCGATTTCGTGATGGCTCTCGACTACTCATGGTTCTCGACGATGTTTGGAGTTTACGTCTTTGCCGGATCTGCTTTGAACTCGATGGCTGTTCTCATTCTGACCGGGATCTTCCTTCAGAAGATGGGTTACCTGAAAAATGTGGTCACACAGGAGCACTACCACATCATGGGTAAGCTTTGCTTCGCCTTCACTGTCTTCTGGGCCTACGTTTCCTTCTCCCAGTTCTTCCTGATCTGGTATGCCAACATCACCGAGGAGACCCGTTACTTCCTCCTGCGGAACACCGAGAACTGGAACATTCTTAGCCTGATGCTTGTCTTCATGCACTTCGGCCTCCCATTCTTGGCGTTACTCCGGTCGGACGTGAAGAAAAGCGTAAAGTTCATGACGGTCTTCTGTTTTTACATTCTCTTCATGCACGTTTTGGATGTCTATCACATGATCATTCCCGAGCGCGGGCCATCTGTCGGGCTTGTCATTGATCACCATCCGCAGCTCTGGATTTCTGGTTCATGGCTGGGTGATATCCTTGCCCTTGTTATAGCTGCCTGTGCCTTCCTGTTCCTCTATCTCCGAAATCTGACTTCGGCAGCTCTTTACCCTCACCGCGATCCTCGCATTCTCGAGTCCGCAAATCTTCACAACTAAAGGTCATGGATCACACCCGCGACAATCCTCTCAAACGCTTCACTGCTTTCTGGATCGCCATCTTGATGGTGACCTCTTTCGGTATTGCTCTCATAATTACCCAACCCTTTGCGCCGGACAAGACCGACAAAGCTTATGAGATGATGGGCGAAGGACGTCTTGAAATTAAGGAGGAAATCGACCGTGCCCAAGACGATGCTCTTAACGAGGCTGCACTTTCCGGGGCTCTTCAGGCGCAAACAAAGTCCTTTGGTCAGAATAAGGAGCGCAAAGGTAACATGCCTGTTCCAGGTGCTGTGCCTTCTCCGTTACCCGTTGAAAAGCCTGCTCAATAAAAATTTCCCAGGCTCAAACCCGCAAATTTCCATGTCTGAGACTAACTCCACCGCAGATTCCAGGGACGTCGTTTTACGCTCGTCGATCGACCGCTCTCTTCGTCATCCCGTGATGTTCTTCTTCACAAGTGGTGGCGTCTGGCTCGCGCTTGCCATTGTCCTCGGATTGGTAGCTTCCGCCAAAAAGCACAGTCCGGAATTTCTCACCTGCTTTTCCTGGCTGGATGCAGGCAAGGTGGATGCTGCTCACATGAGCGCGATGATTTACGGATGGGGGCTTCAAGCGGCTTTCGGAATCATCATTTGGCTGATGGCCCGACTTTCCCGTAAGGAGTGCACCGCTGCCGGAGTCATCCTCTGGGCAGGGCATACCTGGAATGCTGCCGTATTCTACGGCGTCGTTCGCATCATGATGGGGGAGGGTTCGGGCGTGACTTACATGGAGTTTCCCAGCGAAGTGTGGCCTGTATTAATGCTCTGCTACAGCGCTATCACAATCTGGTCTTTGATTCAGTTTCAGGTCCGTGACGCGGGTCACGTCTATGTGAGCCAGTGGTATCTCCTTGCCGGCCTTCTCTGGTTCCCCTGGATTGCGGTGACAGCTTGGGTTTTCGTTTTCCTCATGGATGGCCATCCTTTGATGGTTACCGGTGTGGCAGCTTGGTTCAAAGGAACCTTGTTCTCTCTCTTCCTGCTCCCGGTTGCCCTTGCTAGTTCATACTATCTTGCCCCAAAGGTGACCGGTCGTCCGGTATACAGTTACAATATTGCTCTCTTCGGTTTTTGGTCACTGGCAGTCTTCGGACCATGGGCCGGGATGCAGAAGCTTGTCGGTGCTCCGGTTCCCCAGTTTCTTCCTTATGCGGGAGCGGCATCGATGATTCTCATTCTAATCCCGGCTATTGCGGTTGGTTACAACATTATTAGAACTGTAATCGGAAATAGCGAGGTCGTTGCAGAGAGTCCCTCTCTTCGGTTCACGGCTGCTGGCATGGTCCTCTTTATCGTCTTCGGTGTTTTATCCGTCCTTCTTCATACCGTTCCGGCCATGAAATTGACACAATTCAGCTACACTGGATATGGATTCGATATTCTCGGACTCTACGGCGTATTCTCACTTTGCGCGTTCGGAGCAGTTTACTTCATCGTTCCCAGGATCACCCGGCGCGAGTGGCTTTCCCGTCGCTTTATTAAGTGGCACTTCAATTGTTCACTTTATGGTGTCTCATCCATTGTTCTCTGTGCCGTCATTGGGGGGGTAACCCATGGCCAGGGGATCGAGGATCTCAGTCAGCCTTTCGGCACTATGGCCGAGCGAGCCAGCCAGTTCGGTTGGGGGGTCACCCTCGCTTGGACTTTTCTTCTGATTGCCAATCTTTTCTTCTGCCTCCACTTGCTCCTGATGTGGGCTCGTCTTGGCCGTCGCTCTTCACACCCGACTCTTCTTAAGGCAAATCACCCGGAAAATCCGCACGGACCGGAGGGTGAGGTCGATACTTACAGCTCAGCCTCTGCCTAAAATTTCAGTTCTCCATAACCATGACTTTCAAAGCATTCATTATCGGTCTCCTAGGAACCTTCGGTATTCCCTGGTTGCTCCTGGTGGTGATTCCGTATTCAACCATGCGGAGTCTTGAACCTGTTGAGTATGGTCAAAACTCCAAGCTCGCCGGTGCATTTGTGCCCAAGCGCGATGGTCGCATCAAGGAGGGTTCGAAGATATTCGGTCAGGAGGGATGTGCCCTCTGCCACACCCAGGTCATTCGTCCCACCTATGCTGGCAATGACGTTCACCGGGGTGAGTGGGCCGGTCTCAGGAAAAGCAGTAGTGTCGACGAGGACACCCGTCGTGAGACCATCGTCCAGGATTACCAACAGGAAGATGTGGCTCATATTGGCCAGACCCGCGTTGGACCTGATCTTTCAAATTTCGGGCGGCGTGTAGAGCATTACCTGAAGGTGAATAAAAGCACCCGAACTCCCGAGCAATGGGCACTGATGCACCTCTACAATCCCAAGGGTGTTCCTCGTTATGAGGTCCCCGAGACCGATGAGCAAATTGTCACCGCCTGGAAGTCGGCCTGCCCGCCTAAGTCCGGACTTTTTGATAAGGTCGAGGTGCACGGAGCAGGATATGGCACCTTGCCAGTTGATATTGAAGAGGGGATGGGGATTAAGCCGACCGATCGTGCCCGCGCTCTTGCCAGCTATCTTGTTTCCCTCAAGAAAGACATTTTCGGGAACCCGCTTCCCGAAGCTCTTAATTACAATCCAAAGGCCCCTCAACCCGAAGAATAGTCATGTCTGATTCATCATCATCTAGTGATCTCCGCCCGGATTTGGACGAATCGATCAACGTTCAGGATGCACACGGTGCTCTCAAGGGTGATCCGGCCGCGGGTCGTGAGAAGAGCGTTCGTGAGAACGGCATGGAGGCTGTCTCCCTCTGGCTTGTTTTGATCTCTGCGATAGTGGTTCTCGCTGCCGGCGCGGTGATGGGGCAGGGAGGTTCCTTTTTCGGATATGGTGAGTTGGTCAAGGACGGCTACATGCGGGAGCCTTCTCCGGTTCCACAAGAGGAGCCCAAGGTGCCTATTGCGGCGCTCGCCTTGTTTCAGAAGGAGGGCAAGAAGGTTTACGGTACTTGCGTCGCTTGCCACCAGGATAGCGGTCTTGGCCAAACCGGCCAGTTCCCGCCTCTTGCCGGATCAGAGTGGGTTCTCGGGAATACCGAAGCGCTCTCACTCATCATCCATAATGGAGTTGCGGGTCCGATTGAGGTTGCTGGAACACAGTACAACGGCAACATGAGCGCTTTTGGAGCGAACTTGAACGCCAAGGAACTTGCAGCTCTCATGACCTTTATTAGGACTTCTTGGGGGAATGATGCCAGCATCGTCTCGCCTTCCATGGCAGCCAACGCCCTTGAGATTTCGAAGAAGCGCGGAGGTGCCCAAACAAGTGCCGAAGAGTTGAAAAAATCACATGACAAGATGCTTCCCGGTGACATCTTGGCACCGGATACATTGTTGGATCCGGAAACTTGGGAGCCTGTTGCCCCCGAGGAGTAACTTTTAACACCGACCATAGATATTAGCATGAGTATGGACGCCCACGATCATCACGACGACCACCATCACGTTCTTCCCTGGTGGAAGAAATACTTCTTTTCAACCGATCATAAGACCATCGGGATTCAGTATGGCCTCGCTGCCGGTGCCTTCCTGCTTTTCGGATTCTTTTTGATGATTGTGATGCGCTGGAGCATCGCATACCCCCATGAGCCACTTCCCGGTTATATGAGCTGGATCTTCACTGATGGTTGGAAGGCCCGCTGGTTGGACGACGGCAAGGTGACTGGTGAGACCTACAATATGTTCGGTGCGATGCACGGGACCATCATGGTCTTCCTCGGAGTGGTTCCTCTTGGTTTTGCGGCGTTCGGTAATTACGTTACCCCCCTTCAGATTGGTGCTCCCGATATGGCTTTTCCGAAGCTGAACATGGCGAGTTTCTGGGTTTACCTCGCTGGTGGTCTCGTGATGTGCGCCAGCTTCTTCATGGAGTCCGGAGCGGCCAAGTCAGGCTGGACCAACTACTCTCCACTGGCAGGGTATGCCGACAAGCAGATCGTGAATCAGTTCCTAGCGGGCCAGACCCAATGGCTGATCGGGTTGGTTCTCTTAATCACCTCATCCCTCCTTGGTTCGGTGAACTTCGTCACCACCATCATCCAGCTACGTGCCAAAGGTCTGACCTGGATGCGCCTTCCGTTTTTTGTCTGGGCGATGCTCGTGACCGGCTTTCTCCTCTTGTTGGCATTCCCGCCTCTTGAAGCTGCCGGCATCATGCAGCTGATGGACCGCTTGGTTGGTTCTAGTTTCTTCATGCCCTCCGGCCTTTACTCGGCCTCAAGCGGAGCAGCCATGGATCTTTCCGGTTCCGGAAGTCCACTTCTTTTCCAGCACCTTTTCTGGTTCCTGGGTCACCCTGAAGTTTACGTTCTTCTTCTTCCTGCCATCGCTTGTGTTGCCGAGATCATTCCCTGTAACACCCGCAAGCCTCTTTGGGGATACAAGCCCATGGTTTGGGCGGTGATCGTTCTCGGTTTCCTTTCCTTCATCGTGTGGGCCCACCACATGTATCTCACCGGAATGGGACCTGTGATCTCCACGTTTTTCCAGACTACGACGGTTTTGATCTCCGTTCCTTCGGTGATCCTGCTAACTTCGATGATCATCTCACTCTGGGGTGGTTCGATTCGCTTCACCATGCCCATGATTTGGGCGGCAGCGTTCTTGCCGATGTTTGGAATCGGTGGTCTCACCGGCCTGCCCTTGGCCTTCAACCTTGCCGATCTCCACCTCCACGACACCTACTACGTAATCGGTCACTTCCACTACGTCGTTGCTCCTGGAATTCTCTTCGGCCTATTTGCCGGGGTTTATCATTGGTATCCCAAGATGACCGGTCGCTTCATGGATAACTTCCTGGGACACCTTCACTTCTGGCCGTCCTTGGTCTGCATGAATCTTCTCTTTTTCCCAATGCTAACGCAGGGAATGGCAGGTTTCCACCGTCGTTGGTATAACGGGGGCGAGGGCTACATCGAGAAGGGTGCCGAGGGTGTGAACGTCTTTGGCCTGACCGTGGCCGAGAAAATTTCGCTCAACGAAGTCATGACCGGAGCGGCGATTGCTCTTGCGGTTTTCCAGCTGCCTTTCCTCGTTAACATGTTCATCAGTTACTTCTGGGGCAAGAAGGTTACCAGCGACAACCCATGGGATGCGACCACGCTCGAGTGGGCTACTCCGACTCCTCCGGGACACGGCAACTTTACCTTCGAGCCTGCAATCTATCGCGGACCCTACGAGTACAGCCGTCCGGACCACGATTCTGATTTCTTCCCGCAGTGGGAGGAGCCCAAGCGCGATGCTCCGGCTGAGACACCCGAGGTTAAACCTGAAAAGGAAACGACCGGGGCATAGTGCCGATAATTTTCCACTGACCAACTTTTTCTCGATCCATGGAAATTCCATTCATTGTAAACGCCCGAAAAGATACCGGGCTCTTCAACTCAAAGGTCGGCATCTGGCTCTTCCTGGCCTCCGAAGTCACCCTGTTTGGTGGCTTGTTCTCGGGCTATCTCTTCCTCCGGCTTTATGCTGATTATCCATGGCCTGAGCGTGCCCTTCCGGTTCTTCCAGGCTTGATCAATACCTTCGTGCTGATTGGCTCCTCGGTCACGGTGGTTTTTGCGTGGGCTGCTTTGAAGATGCGGGAATGGAGAAAGTTCCAGATCTACATGGCAATAACGCTTGTTTGTGCCGCCCTCTTCATGGTTCTCAAGGGGATCGAATATAGTGCCAAGTTCGGTCACCAGGCCGTCCGAATCCAGGGTGGTGGCCCGGTGCAAGACAACGCCATCGTGGAGGGTCACCTTCATTACGCCAAACTCAACAAGGAAGGTCTCATGGAAGAGGTCGACGAGGGAAGCAAAAATGATGAAGGTGTGTTCAAGGCTAATCGGGTTTTGGTAAAAGCTTCGGAATTAACTTTCGTCCTCACTCGCCCAAGTCATGAGGCCTACGTCGAGGAAATCCTGAAGCAGGCTGGCGATAGTAAGATCACCCTCGCTGAAAACTATCAGGTCATCGATAAAGACGAACTCCGTGCTGGTGAAATGAATCGCGACCAGCTGGTCAACAACGAGTCCGCCCTTGTTGCTGAAAAGGGCAGTGAGCTTTCCATCGATCTGCTTGATGAACTCGAAGATGCATTCCTTGAGGCTCGCTCCCACGACCGTAAGGTCCGGACGGAATTTCTTGCGGCATCCTGGGACTGGATTCGGAATGAGAAGGGGGAGGAAGAGGCGTCCACCTACGTTGTTGAAAAGGAGATTTGGAAAGAGCGTCGGTCTGAGGATGCTGAAAAGATTAAAGTTCTGACCCTTCGTGCGCCATCAGAGGTGACTTTTAAAGTGGATCCTCCTTTTACTCTTGTTCTTGAACCGTCTGATCTCGTCAAGAAAGTTAATGTCGGTGATCTAAGTGCCAAGCTTCGCGATGACACTCTTGTCACAGGGGACGTTCTGCCTAGCCCAATGATCATGGGTGTTGATGCTCTCGATTTCCGGACCACTGCCCAGCGGGCCGAGGCAGAAGGCCTTGATCCACTGCCCGTCATTGAAGGCACCTGGTTGCTCACGCACAAAGGGCACCACGATGGTCGTGATGACCATGCCGAGGGTGAAGATTTGGATGATCGCAATGAGTTTAAAAAGATCTGGGATTGCCATATGGCTTGGCTGGACGTTGAGAAAGCCCGACTTGCCGAAAAGGATCGTGAGCCAACGGCAAACGATAAGTTTCGTGTGAACTGGGACCAGATTCTCGCCTATCAGAGCCTCGACTACGACCCTGTGAAGGTAAAGGTGGCTTCCAAGGAGAAGTCTCTGAAAAGAACTGGGTTGTTTGACCTAAATGCGATGGCTGGTGCGAATCACAAGACCCCAGACAAAGAGTTTCCTGATCTCCATTTCCCCCACCTTGAGATTCCACGTGCCAATGTAGGATTTGAATCATCGTTTACCCCAAAGTGGAATACCTACTATGCGATCTACTTCACCATCACCGGCCTGCATGGTCTCCACGTGATTGGTGGTGCTCTGGTGCTTGGATACTACCTGTTCTTTGGAAGGAAAATGTATGAGTCCAATCCGGAGTGGTTGGCAAACCGCGTTGAGGTGGGAGGGCTCTTCTGGCACTTCGTGGATCTTGTTTGGATTTTCCTCTTCCCGATTCTCTACTTGATGTAACCCATTTCAAAATTGTTAGATTTTTAAACGCAAAAACTCATGGCTGATTCTATCGAAGAAGTAAAAAAAGCGAAGAAGCTCTACATGTTCATCGGGACATTGTTGTTCTTCTTTACGGTCATCACCGTCATGGTGGCGACTGTCGAGTGGTTGGATTTTGGCGACCACGGATTTGACGGCGTTGATGCGACGATTGGTCTTTGCATTGCAGCCTTCAAGGCCTCGCTGGTGATGCTCATTTTCATGCACCTCAACCATGAGCGCCCGCTGATCTATTTTGTCTATATTCTCGGATTAGTGATGGCATTTTTCTGTATGTGGTTGATTGGTTGGTCCAAGAGCGATCCGATACAGTTCGGTAATGAAACCTACAGCGACGGTTTCTACGATTTGTCCAAGCCTGCAACTGAGGTCCATGGCCACGGTGCTAAAGAAAACTAACCCCACCAAATCATGTCGATCAAAGGATTTCATCTCATCTTCATCGTGATTGCCGCTCTCTTCTGCGCCGGATTTGGCGTTTGGGCGATCTTTCTCGATGAGCAATCGACGGGATCCGGCGTCAAGGTTTTCGGTGGGATTACCCTGGTCGCTTCTGTCGTTCTGATCGTTTACGGCTTCTATTTTCGACGAAAGTCAAAAGACATCATTGTCTAATCCCCAACCCCGGAAATTCACATCATGACCTCATCATCGATTCTAGCTTGTGCGACCTGTGCAAATGCCTTCAAGCATGGAGGTGAAGACGCGGCGGGGTGGGCGATTGCGTTGATGCTTTTAGTGATTGTTCCGCTCGTGACAATGGTGGTCTGGTTTATGATCAAGATCGCAAAGCGTGAGCGTGCCGGTCTGGACTCCCAATATTGTGACGACTACGTTGCTCCCTCCAACAACTCTTAAAAACTCTCCATTTCATGTTTACCGCACTCAATTGGTCAAAATGGCTCGGGATTCCCGAGAATTACTCCGATCACGGTGGCAATGTTGACCACCTCATCGATATCGTTCACTGGTTCATGTTTGCGCTCTTCGTGGGCTGGACTTTGTTCTTCCTCTTTTGCCTTTGGAAGTTCCGGGCGTCCAAGAATCCCAAAGCCAGCTATCGTGGCGTGACCAATCACGTTTCCAGCCACCTTGAGATTGGGGTGGTAATTATCGAGGCAGTTCTTTTGCTGGGATTCGCCTTTCCCCTCTGGTGGGAGCGGACCGATAGCTTCGACGAGGTCCAGCAGACCGACCCGGCCCGGGTTCGAGTAGTGGCTTACCAGTTTGGTTTCAGTTATCACTATCCCGGTGAAGACGGCAAGTTTGGTCGGATTGACAGAACGCTTGTCAGCAAGCCGGGGGATCCGTGCATTGACCCTGATGATCCGAACGGCTACGACGATTTTGTTTCTGGTATTCTCAAGCTGCCAGTGAAGCGGAATGCTATCCTTCAGATCACCTCCACCGACGTCATTCACAACTACTCAATTGTCCCGATGCGAATTCAGCAAGATGCTATTCCCGGTCGTGATATCCCAATGTGGTTTATGCCAACCAAGGAATTGGAGACTTATGTTGTTTGTGGGCAGCTTTGCGGAGAAAACCATGCAAACATGCGTGGAGTGATGGAAGTGGTGAGTCAAAAGTCATTTTCAAGCTGGGCGGCAGAACAAAGCAAGGCCTCGCTTGAGAAGTCCCAGGAGGCTCTTGAGGTTGACAAGGCGGGGCTTGCCAAGAATTAGTTCAAGGAACGGTCTTTTACTGAACGACCGGGATTCTAAACCCGGTCGTTTTTTGTGCGCAAAAATGCTCCTTTTTCGGCACTTGACCACGGTGCTACATTCCTCTCCATGAACAAGATCGTCAGTTTCTTTTGTGTTTTGACTCTGCTTCTTGGCTCCTGTGCAGACCTTCTTGAGGTGCCGACGATCAAGCCGAAGGCCCAGAAGAAGTCTTCGAATTTTAGTGAAGGGGAAAATGGGGTAGGTGGAATTGGAGGCAATGCCAATGCACGAATCAAAAAAGAGAGTGAGGACGTCGCCTTTGGCAAAGCGCCGGTGGCTGTTGGATTCTTACCCGAGACGGTTGGTGATAATGTCATTGCCGGAGGAATGAAGCTTCCTTCCGACGAGGATTTTGACTGGGCTCCCATGGATTTGAAGACTGAGTTTAAGTTGGGCGATAAGTTCAAAAAACGTCCCAAAAAGGAGACGGCCTGGTATCAAAGCTATCGGGAGGCGCGCCGCGAATCTATGCGGGAAGGGAAGCCCTTACTGATTTGGTTTACCAAGACGGGCAGTCCCGGGAGCCCGATGTGCGCGCGTCTGCAGCGAGAGGTTTTCGCAAAGGCGGATTTTGAAGAATGGGCCAAGGAGGAGTTGGTCCGTCTAAAAGTTGATGCTACCGGGGGCAAAAGGGAGGTGGATGAGTTTGGCCAGTTGACCGGCTCGGTCACGGCACGGCGGAAGTATGCCGAACGGCTTAAGGAGCAGTTCAATGTTCTGGGTTATCCTACCTTGGTTGTACTCCAACCCGATGGGGCGGTATACACGCGCGAGCGAGGTTTTAGCCGGGGAGGAAAGTCTGAGTTGTGGGGGAAGCTCAAAAACGCAGCGCTCACGATTGAGCACAATCGCGGAGTGTGGGAGAGAAAGATGGCCAAAAAAGGTTATCGCAAGTGGTTGGGAACGAATGATGAAGTGGTCTTTGCAAAGTTGACTCGTTACCAAAACGGGAATCTTTGGCTAACCGAGCCAGATGGTAATGTTATCAAAACATCCCAAAAGCACCTCTCCAAAGAGGACCGGGGATGGATCATCGCCGAGAAGGAGAAAAGGGGACTCTGAGTTGAAAAAAAGCGACGCTCTTCCGGACGCCACTTTTTCAAACGGCCATTGCCGAGCCAACGACCTCAAGCCTCCTAGTTTGCGGTATCGCTGGCCACGCGGATGAACATCGTCGGGGCATCGCCCTGGTAGGTGATGCTGAGTAGCTCGAAATCAGGGCCAAGATCGGAATCGCCAACAGCAACCTCCAGTTCGGTAATCACCCAGGTTTGGAGATCGGCGCTGCGCTGGGCCACAAAACTGTAGATCGGGTCGTCGGTTCTCACATTAATTGAAACAGTGCCGGTAGACGGATCAAGCAGGGTGACTGGTGCGATTCCCGGATCAGCGGGATTGCCGCCGAGGAGATATTCGTCGAGGTTGGAGAAAGAATCGCCGTCACTATCATCTCCGGGCAGGGCTCCGGCCAGCCCCAGATCAGCGAGGTAGGATTCAAATGCACTGAGAGTTCGGATGTAAGGAGTGAAATCCTGGGCTCGATCGACTTGCGACCCAAGCGGCGCAAAAAGGTTCGGCGAGCCAAAGGTTGAGCCGGACGAGCTATCATCGTACCCCAAAACCGTGTCGGAGGCATCGTCGATTGGGGAGACCAGTGAAGAGGCATCGTTTTCGAGCTCAAGGATTTCGGTGCTACCCACGCCATCGAGTGGAGCCACGCCTTCACCTGCGGGCCCAAAGATCAAGGTGCCGGAGGAGTCCTTGATGACAAAAGCAGTGTTGCTGGAGTTAATGCGGATGTCATCGAGATTGCTGCCGGTGATGAATCCCGGGGTTTCCAGGTGGATATTGGTCCACGCGTAGCCGTCGGTGGCGATGTTGTTGACACGATTGATTTCAGTATCGAGTCCACCGGCAGCGGTATTTCGCTCGATGAAGGTGAGCAAGGTGCCGTGGGAAACAGAAGACCAGGTAGAGGCATCGCTGAGAACAATCGTGGTGGCAGGAACAAATTTTCCAGAAGGCGCGATCTGCCCAACCTCAATGGTCCAGTCGGTGAGGTTGATGGTTCCGGGCGAGTCGTCACCGACCACTGCGAGTTCAAACCAGTTTCCCCCGTTTCCGACAATTCGGCCGAAGTGGGAGTCGGTTGCGGCGGGAGTGCCATCTTCGTCAACCAAGGAGTTGCCATCATTAAGAAAGCGATCGGGCTCGACCGCATTGTATTCGTTCAGGATGACCATGGGAGAAGGGTGGAGGACCTCTAGTTCGAAGATGAGGTAGCTCAGGTTGTTCGATGCGGCTCCGCTATCAATTTGGATTGATACTTCGTAGCTACCCATATCAGCAGTGGTCAGAGGGCGGTTGTTGGTCAGGGTGAGAGTCGTTCCGTTTGTTGACATGTCGATGAAGTCCGGCATGGCGAGGCTGGTAAGAGTGTGGCTGGCGTTGAAGAAGTTGGCTTCCGCGCTGTAGCCGCCTCTGACGGCATGGGTGGTGGAAATTGTGCTGATCTGAGGCGGACTGTTTATGGCCAGAAAGCCGTTGAAAAGCTGAACGATGGTGTCGTTGCTCCAGCGATTGGGACGACCGTATGAGGAGGAATTGACGTCATCATAATTGATATTTAGTGGATTGATCGAAGCCGAGGGGTTGGCCTCCAGCCGGAAGACTTCGCTGTCACCGACCGCGATGGGTTCGTCCCCGATGTTGTTTCCGTTGGTATCT
>Ga0213866_10001055_pt1 | contig 20962 bp, 16 predicted proteins | sample PICome_11_FD_160079 | JGI IMG/M metagenome (GOLD analysis project Ga0213866, IMG submission 160079) | Coastal seawater microbial communities near Pivers Island, North Carolina, United States - PICO284 | ecosystem: Environmental > Aquatic > Marine > Coastal | place: USA: North Carolina...
CTTCGCGGCGACCAGGTCCTTGATCGGAAGCAGCGCAGCTGCCATCAGTGATGCTGCTCAGTCGCGAGCCGCAGCAGTCGCTGCGCCAATGCTGATTTATCGTCATCCGTACGCATAACCGTGGGCATCACCGCCGCCTTTATTCCCTGTTCCTGCACCGCTGGCGACAGTGTAGCGTCACTCTCATCGAGCACAAAGGTGTCGACCAACCCGGGATAGCGCGTGGCAAAATGCTCGGCAACCGCTGCGGCGGTGACCGGCACACCCAGCTCCGCCATCATCTTCCCGGCGGGACCCTTCAAGGCGGCACCTGCGACGATGGGGCTCACAGCAATCACCGTTGACGCACACTCAGCCAACACCTGCCACAAACCGGGCACAGCGAGGATGGGGTCCATACTCACAAAGGGGTTGGAAGGACACAGCACAATCAGCGCCGGGGGCTTTTCTGCCAGCCGAAGCAACAGGTCACTGCTGGGCCTGGCGCTTTCGATACCTCGAAACTCAAAACTTTCCACTGACGGCTGGCACCGGTGTTCGACGAAATAGCGCTGGAAATCCAGCTCGCCCTGATCCGTCCTGACCAGGGTACTCACGGGTTGCTCACACATAGGCGTGATACGGGTGGCAATACCAAACCGTTGGCGCAGGTCATCAATAACCGAATCAAGTCCGCGACCCGAGGCCAGTTCGCCGGTTCGCCACAGGTGTGTAGCCAGATCCCGATCACCCAGTTGGAACCAGGTCTGCCCGCCCAGCGCTTCCAGCGCCTCGAGGACCCGCCAGCTTTCATCAGCCAGCCCCCACCCCTGCTCTCGATTACTGCGGGCTGACAGGGTGTACAGCAAGGTGTCGATGTCAGGGCAGATGCGCAGCCCGTGAAGACTAAAGTCGTCGGCGGTGTTGGCCACCACTTCCAGCGCGCCACCGGGCAGTACTGCCTGCAGGCCGAGGGAAAGCTTGGCACCGCCCACGCCCCCCGACAGCGCCAGGACCCAGGCATCGTTCATCGAAACATATCCTGGCGCCGATCTCGGAGCAGTGCTCGGGAATCAACCCCTTCAGCGGCAAAGTGAAACCCTCGTACCAGCACCGCAGGACAGCCCTCAGCCGCCTGTCCCATCACCAGAGACGCCGCTGCCGCTAACTCATCGGCAATGGCGGGCTCGGTCACCTCGAGCACATTGCCAAAAAGATCCTGCTCGCCGACCTGGTTATTCAACGGTTTCAGGCCGGCACAACCGATCGCCATGCCGACCGTCCCGTTGCGCCAGGCGCGGCCCACGCTGTCATTGATCAAGACTGGTATCGCAAAACCGAGGTGGGTCTCCAGTGCCTTGCGAAGTTCTGCGGCGGACTGATCCGCGTCCTCGGGCAATAGCAATACATGGGGGTCGGCAGCATCGCCAGGGATATTGGAACGATCGATTCCGGCGTTGGCTAACACGTAGCCGTTGCGATGCTCGACAATGATGACGCCGGGGCGCACCCGGACCACCTCGCGGGATTCTGACAGGATAAGCTCTACCAGGCGCGGGTCTTTCTCCGCCTCCACGGCGAGTGAGCGGGCGTCGGGGCCAGGTTCAACCTCAGCCAGGCGCACGTAGCGCCCTTCTGATTTGGAAACAATCTTCTGCGCGAGCACCAGGCAGTCGCCGGCAGCGGGCGTCATTCCGTTTGCGGCCAGCGAATCGCAAATCAAACCGGCCAGGTCGTCGCCCGGTTCAACCAGCGGGAAATTGGCGAGCGGGAAAAACGACAGCGCTGCTGTCATCCAGCATCGCCCAACCCACTGATCTTGATCCCGGCGTGACAGCTGTACTGCTTGTTGATCGCGATCAGGACCGACGTCAGTGCTTCCGCTGCCGCCGCGTTGTAGATCATACCGGCATGGAAACCACGCATACCCGCTGCCTCCACGAGCGTAATGACCTCCGCGCGAGCATCCTTCTTGTTACCGCAGACCAGCACGTCACATTCAATGCCCTGCCCTTCCTGCAGGTGATGAGCCGCCACGTTCTGGAACGCTGAGACAACCGCTACCTCTTCTCCCAGCAGTTCCTGGGCAATCTGACCGGCACTGCCTCCCTCGGGCAGCTGAACGCGCGCCACCTTAGGCGGCACTAGGGGCACAGTGACGTCAATCAGGATCTTGCCCTGCAGGGCGGCCTTCACATACTCCAGCGTGGAAGCCTGGTGCGAAAAAGGCACCGTCAGCGTCACGATATCTGCAGCTTCGGCAGCTGCCAGATTTTCCATGGCTTCCACCGACACTTCCGCGACGCCGCGTTCCGCCATGACTTCACGCAGGTCGGCAACCGCGGTGTCGGCCTTCTCGACGGTTCGCGATCCTATGATCACGCGATAGCCCGCCTGTGCCCAGCGCCGTGCCAGGCCTGTGCCCAGATCGCCAGTGCCGCCAAGGATTGCTAGTACGGGAAGAGATTCATTGCTCATGATGGTGGATTCCGTATCGGGGTATTGAGTGGCCTATGTACTGCCTGCCGCAGGGTGGTAGGATGGCAGCGCTCACGCATCTTAGGTAAATCATACCGCGTAAACAAGCGCGTCTGCGGGCTGGTACGGGGAGTCGAACCGCATGGAAAATCCTCTCGACATGACCGGGAAAGTGGTCCTGGTGACGGGTGGCGCAAAAGGCATAGGACACGGCATCTCCACCTGTTTTTTACAGGCCGGTGCTCAGGTGATGGTTTGTGGCCGCAGCCAGCCGGAAAACCTGCCATCTCACAACAAAGCAGAGGCCCTATTCATCCCCTGCGATGTCCGTGATGTAGAGCAGATCGACGCTTGTGTGGATGAGGTCGTCTCGCGCTTTGGCCGTCTCGACGTTCTGGTTAACAACGCCGGCGGCGCTCCCTTTGCCGACGCTGCCACAGCATCGCCGCGTTTCTCCGAGGCAATCATTCGTCTTAACCTCATCGCCCCTTTGAATTTCAGCCAGGCGGCCAATCGCGTGATGCAGGCACAGGACAGCGGCGGCAGCATCATCAACATCGCCAGTGTGAGCACGATTCGGCCTTCGCCCGGTACCGCCGCCTATGGTGCGGCCAAGGCGGGCCTGGTCAACCTGGGCACATCCCTCGCCGTGGAATGGGGCCCCAAGGTACGAATCAATGCGGTTATCGCGGGGCTGACGGAAACGGAGCAATCACATTTGCATTATGGTGACGAAGCCGGTATTGCTGCTGTAGGTGACACCATCCCGCTAGGACGCATGGCCCTGCCAGCAGATATTGGCAACGCCTGCCTCTACTTCGCCTCGCCCCTGGCTGCCTACGTCAGCGGGACCAGCGTGGCGGTTCATGGCGGCGGCGAAAAACCCGCCTTCCTCGATGCCGCCAACGCCAATTGACGCTGTACACGGATCGCCTCCAGGCTGAGCGGTCCAACGGGTACGGACCGTAAGCAATCGGCACACCATGAATAGATTACTGAATCCAGTGATTGGCTATCCGGCCGCAGCTCTCGACTTGCTGCGAACGCTGGTGCATATCATCACGGGACTCGGCGCCTCGCACCGCCCCCGAGAACACTTTGCTGTAACCGAGGATTTTTTTGGCGTCAACGTGGCCGCCGCCGAGAATCCGGCCGTGGATGACTACATCGTGACCCGACTGGGCGAACTGGGGCTGCAGCGGGTGCGCATGGACCTGACCTACGAAAGCCTCGGCGGGCCCGCTGAACGTTTGCTGGGTCGCTTGCTGGAGGAAGGATTTGACGTTCTGCCCGACCTTTTCCCGCCGCAAGAGGAAGCCCGGCGCCTCACCGACAGTGCGCCCGCAAACCGGTGGCGCGAATTTCTGAGGCAGGTTTTCCACCAATACCGCGATCGCATCACGCTCTTTGAAATCGGTAACACGCCTAATCGTGGGCGCTGGTCAGGACTGGATTCCCGCACACTGTTGATCGCTTGGGACATTGCGCTCGAGGAGGCCGCTCGCGCAGGGGTCGCACTTGCGGGGCCCAATGTCTCGGATTTCGAACCACTCTACAGCGGCGTTTACCTCGCTCTACTGTCACGACTGGGAGCGACCGAACTGGTTCATACCAACAATCTCTTTGTGGAGAGGGTCGTTGAACCCGAGGCCCCGGACCATCGGGTGATGGGCCGCGCTGCGACCCCGCTGCTGAACTTGAACCTGATCAAAAAAGCGCGCCTGCTGCAGCAGCTGGGACAGCACCACGGTGCGGATCGATTGTGGTGCACTTATACCTTGTGGACAGCGAAACGACTGTCGCGCCGCTCGCCCTGGCCAGAACGGAAGCAGGCCGACTATCTGGTGAGGTACCTGGTCTTGGCTGCCAGCAGCGGCGCGTTGGACCGTGTGTATTGGGGACCTTTGATTTGCGGTCGCGACGGGCTCATCGATGACGGTCAGCGCGATTACCCGGAAATTGATCAGGTCACCTGGTACCGCGCCGTCAGGGGCGAATTGACGGCGCTCAATCGACGCCCGGTCTTCGATGCTCTGGCCGCGACTATTGCACGACTCAGGAACGCATCTGTGCAATGCCATTGGCACGAGTCAGACGGCCTCTCGCTGTTTCACGTCACCGGCGAAGATGGCATCTGCCGGGCTGTGGCCTGGTGCCGCGACAGCCACAGCCTGCTGCTAGCCGATATCTTTAGTGAAACCGACCTTGCGCAGGCGCGGTTCACCGGGCCTGAGGGAAAACCCCTTGAGACGCCCGTCACCATCAACGAGCGACCGCTGTGGATCGAGTTCCCTCGGCCACCGGCTTCTGTCAATTCGCCGCCCGATGCCAGCTCATTACAGTTCTGCTCACCCTCGCGGGTGTCCGCCCCAATCTACAGCCAGCGCTGGCGCGGCGCTGCCATGTTGCGCATCGAATCACAGCCGGCGGATCTCGAAGCCGCGTTGTCGCTGTTCCCGGAGTCGATACAACAACAACCCGAACTTGCAGTTCTCAGAGATGCCCGCAATCGGATCTGGAACGTGGAGGATCCCCGGGGCATCACCGGGCAGGTGTCGGTCAAGCTCAATCGTGTCACGGGCATCAAGCGCTTTAGCTATCGCTTTCGACCCAGCAAGGGGCGCAGGCACTGGGACAATGCCAGCGTCATGCGCCAGCGAGGCGTGATGACGCCAATGCCGGTAGCATTCTTCGAACGCTACCAGTCCGCCGGCATTCTGGATTCCTGGTATCTCTGTGAATTTGTGCCCGAGGCATTTTCGGCCCGGGAGGTTTACGCAGCATTTCGTGATGGCGCCGAAACTTACCGCGGACTGGACAAATCCGAGTGGTTCTCACTGCTGGCTGAATTCGTCTGCCGAATGCACAACATGCAGATCGCGCACAGAGACCTGTCGGCAGGCAACCTGCTGTTGCACGAGAGTGCGGGCGGCGGCATAGAACCCATGTTGATCGATATCGGGCGGGCATGGATATGGCGCGGCCCCGGCTCACGGCTGTCGGTACGCCAGCGCCTGGCGGATCTCATGCGAATTGCCTACAAGCTGGACTGGACGGATAGGAACCAGTTTGTCGCCCGCTACCAAAACGCCTGGGGCCAGCCGATGCCGTCCTGGTGGCGCATACCCTTCAGCTACTACGACCACAAGCAGGCATTCAAGAAGCGGCTTAAGGGCCAACGCAAGTCGCGCCGCAAATCCCGGGATTGATGGGTGAGCCGGTTTTTTCGACCACTCGCTTACAGGTATACTCGCAGCTGTCACTCCGGGTAGCGCACTCGGACCGTCGACATGTCACCGAATTAACGGGAGAGTAATGGCAGCACCTGCTCCAGACGGCCCAGCCCCCAAGGCAATTCTGATGTTGCCCGGCAAAGTGCGGCTTGATGGCCGTCTGGGGCGCAGTGCGGCCGGCGAGCTCATGTTCGTACCCTACGATGCGCTGCAGTCACCTCCCCCACTCAACGAGCCCGCGACGTTCTATTGCGAGGGAGTCAATAATTCGGGGGGCAAACCCCTGTCGATGCAGGCCAGCATCTCGGCTGTTGAGTCGGAGGGTCTGGCGATCGCGCTGGATTCCATGACCGATGCGAATAGCGTTCGCGCGCTCAACCAGTTGCTCACCTGCGGCGCCGCACCTGAGAGCGACACTTCGGTCACTGTACCCAATAGCAGTGCGTTAGCCTCCTTCCAGACCCAGGCGCTTACTTCCCTGGATGAAAAGCTCCAGGTGCTGATGATCGCCCTGATCGAATTCATGCTGGACCTTTCTTCCAGCGGCAAGACCAGCTCCTCAGGTCATAACCTGCACTACGAGGCGATGAACTCCTTCAAGCGCGGGCATCGAGATATTATCAACCGTGTTCTTGACCAGATCCGTGAGCAGTTTGAGGACCTAACGCCGACGGAAAAGGACGCGCAAGATACCCAGGCCGGAACCCGCGACTTGGATCTGGTTGATCTCAATGAGTTTGAGGATTACCTGGCTATCGACCGCATGGTCACTCTGGGTGAAGATCTGCATCACGTCGCCCTGGAAGCGCTGATCATCCGCACGGCGGAAATCGCTGGCAAAGATCCAATGCAAGTGCGCTTGCCAATCCATGTTGCCAGCCTCAGTGGCGCTTTCCATCGCGCGCTGGACGGCAACGGCATTCCTCACCAGGTGATCCCGGAGATTTTCGGCTTCTTTCAGCACCGGTTTATCCGCGAACTCGGGGACTATTACGCGCCGCTTAACGCCTCGCTCTCAGCCGCCGGAATCAGACCGGGACTGGAAGATGAAATCATCAGCAAGGGTTCCTTGCTCAAGCGTCCTGACACCAGTCGTCCGTCGGCCGGCCAGCAAGCACCGGACAACGCACCGGTGCATGAGACAACGTCCGATAAGCGGCGCGCGGAGTCTTTCAGTCGCTCAGACACGCTAGATATAGGCAGTGAAGACGCGACACCCGCCGACATGCGCAATAGGCAGGACGAGACCCTCCAACGAAAAGAAGTGGTCGAAGAAGTAGTTGAAGGTGTCGTGGAGAAAATTTCCAAGCGACTAAAGCCCGACGATCTCTACCGGTCAGTGATTGACGCGCTCAACTTTCGGCGTGAATCAGCGGGGCTCTCGCCAGAATCGGCAACCCAACCCGGCGCATACACAGACACAGTCGCTCACGGCCACACCGGGTCTAGCGAGGGCACCAACCTCGCTGACGCCAACACCATCGCCAATGTACTGGGTCAGCTGCAGCAAGATGCCGCCGTCAGGGCGGCCATCCAGCAGGGCGACTCCTTACGTGAATACCTGGCGGCCAATGCCGCACAGATTGGCGAGCTTGAAGGCACCAGCGGCCTGGCGCCGGACACCCTCAACCAGTTGGACCTGGTAGACAATCTATTCGGGACCATCAAGTCCCAGCTCGACGTCTCTACGGAATTGCAGCCCGCGTTGGGAGACTTACAAATTCCGGTGGCAAAACTGGCCCTGAACGAACCCCAGTTCTTTGTTGATCGCGGTCACTCAGCGAGAGGGGTATTGGACAAGCTGTCGCAACTGGCCTCTTCAGGTAATTTTCCCAACAAGGCCCTGGAAAGCCGCGTGGGGGAAATTGTTGATGACATCGTCAGCGACTATGACCACGACAGCTCAGTCTTCGATCAGGCCCTGTCCAAAATCGACAAACTGGTCAGCCAGCAGGAAAAAGCTCACCAGCGCAACGTAGAGCGTGTGGTACGCACCCAGGAAGGCCAGGCCAAACTGGCCAGGGCACAGCGCGAGGTAGATCAGGTGCTCGGCGCGCGAATTCGTCCGCCCTCCGCGCCCAAGGTCCTGGCGGACCTGGCCGAAGCGGGCCTGCGTGACATGCTGGTGCTCACGCATGTCAAAGAGGGCCCTAATAGCGACACCTGGAAAGACCACGTCAAGACCCTGGACACGCTGGCAATGTGGCTGACCGAACAGGTGAAGGGATCGGTGGATCCGGACCAGCAGGCACAGCGCGCGATGGAGGCGGACTCAATCATCGATATGATTGAGCAGCAGATCAGCAGCGCCCTTCCCGCCAGTATTGCTCATGAAAGCGTTCTGCACGAATTGCGCGACACCATTTCCGGTGTATGCCCGGTGGCGACCCGGGCCATCGCACCCCGTGAGCAGCTTGAACGAACCCCTGAGGAACGCCGCAAGAAGATCGAAAGCCTTCCGCGCCTGCGTCGCTGGGTGCGGCGCGTCGAACAGCTGGATCACGACAATTGGCTATCTTACCGCGACAAGGATAATCGCAAGCAGCGGATGCAGTTGGCCTGGATCAGCGAAGAGAAAGACCGCTACATCTTCGTGAACGAGCGCGGCCAGAAAATTGCCGACCTGAATTCAGTCCAGTTGGCGCGCCAGCTGAGTCGCGGCGTGCAGCCCCCACCGCCTGCCGACAAGATGTCGGTGGTGGACCAGAGTATGTACGGCACTCTGGAGCACGTACAGAAAACCCTTAGTTTTGACCGCAATCACGATTCGCTCACCAAGCTAATCAACCGCGCGACGTTTGAAGACCAATTAAAGCGCGCACTGCGTCACGCCCATCGCAAGGGATCCCAGCATGCTGTGCTGGTGCTCAACATCGACAAGTTCAGCCTCGTCAATGACGTCTACGATCGCGTCAATGGCGACCAGGTTCTACTGGAATTCGCGCACCTGCTGTCACAGCTGCACGGCAAGAAAACGTCCTCCGCGCGGCTGGGAGCCGACGAGTTTGGCGTGCTACTGCTCGATCGCCCGATGCCGGCAGCAATAGAAATCGCGGAGAAGATCCGCAGCGACATCGAGGCTAGCAACATCGATGTTGATGGCGAGAGGGTGTCGTTTACCGTGTCGATCGGTGCCGCGCCGATACGTGATTACAGCAATAGCGTTGAGGAAGTGCTGAAGGCCGCCTCCGGTGCCATGCAACTGGCCAAGGCTCAGGGCCGCAACCGCGTCATGGAATTCAACGAAGACCAGGAGCGGACCCTGCAACATCGACAGGAGCAGCAATCCTCCCGGAAAGACCTGGAGCAGGCACTGGCCACGGACCGTTTCGTATTGCGCGCGCAACCAATTGTGCAAAGCGCAGTGGGTGGCAACGGTGGCGACTCAGCTCACTTCGAATTACTACTGAGCCTGACCAACAATGACGGGTCGCTGGGCTCACCCGAAGAGTTCATTCAATCAGCGGAGCGGCACGGCTTCATGAGTCTGGTGGACCGCTGGGTGGTACGCGAAGCCTTCGAATGGATCAGTTCGTTGATGGATGCCCAGAAAGTCGTGCCGAGCCTGGCAATAAACCTCTCCGGGCAAAGCGTTACCGAAGACAGCTTCCTTGATTACCTGCTAGAGCAGATTTCAGAATTTGGTGTCGGCACCAGCAAACTCTGCTTCGAAATTACCGAAACGGGGACCATTGCAAATCTGGTCAAAGCCGCTGATTTTGTCCGGACCTTTCGCAATATCGGCTGCAAGTTTTCCATCGACGACTTTGGCACAGGGCTGGCCAGCCACAACTACCTGCGAGAGCTTCCGGTCGACTACGTTAAGATTGACGGCACCTTTATCAAGAACATTCATACCAATCGCAACGACTACGCGATGGCACGCTCGATAAACGACCTGGCTCACTTCCTTGGTCAGGCGACCATCGCCGAGTCGGTCGAAAATGACGAAGTCGTCGCCACCCTGCGAGAAATCGGCGTGGATTACCTCCAAGGCTGGGGCGTCGGGCGGCCCAAACTCCTCAGCGATATCACCGCCGGGCTGTCCTCCGTTGAGAAGTAGCCCCTGGCGCCATGGCCACTGAACGCAATACTCAGGATGTGGACGCCCAAACCGAAGAACTCATCGGTCTGGTCTACGAAGGACCGTTGGAAGCACGACCCTGGCAGAGCGCGCTGCCGCTGCTGCAGAAGCTCACCGACGCCCAGGTTGTCTCGCTGATCCTGCGCCCACCGGCGGAGGGCGACAAGGGCGTGATCCTGAACTGCCTGCGCCCAGACACCGATACCAGCGACAGGGAAGCCCCCATTGGGGACCCGAGTGACTGGGAGCTGACCGCTTACCGGGAACAGTTTTTTGCCCTCGATCCGTTCGTCAACCTGCCACTGGATACTGTGGTGACCTTACAGGACCTGCTTCCCGGCGACGCATTAACCGGATCTGAGTATTACCAACACTACCTGGAACCCACCGGCCTTTTTCACATCCTGGGACTGGATACGGAAGAACCCAAAGGCATGCTGGCGCGATTACGGCTGTCCCGGCGCTGCGACGAGTACAACTCTGGTGCCGATGAAAGAGCACTGATTGAGCGCATAGCACCTCACCTAAATCGCGCCATTAGGCTCTACGCGAGGTTGTCGCGAACGACGTCCGAGCGCGACCTCTACTCCGGCGCTGTCGACCAGCTCGCAGTCGCAACCATCATTCTCGATGAAAAAGGAAGAATGCTGAACACCAACGCAGTCGCCAGAGCGATGCTGACCGAAGCGGATGGCCTGAGCCTCCGCGATAATCGCTTACATATCGACGGCCGGGACATCAACCGTGAGCTGCAGGAGGCGTTGACCACTATTATCGATGCCCACCAGCGGGATGAAAGCTCGGTGGTCCGGGCCCTGCGAGTACCCCGCAGTTCCGGCCGTTCTGATCTTGGCCTGGTGATTCGCCCTATTCCGGGTTCCGAATGGAACGAGGGACAATCCAGCCCCTGCGCAGTGGTTTTTATCAGCGACCCTGACCTGCGCGAGTCGGCATCCCAAGCCACGCTCAGCGAGCTGTTCGGTCTTACGCCGGCAGAAGCGAACCTCGCTATCTTGCTTTCTCGCGGGCTCAGCCTGGCCGAGGCATCAGAAACGCAGAATATTTCCCAGCACACTGCCCGGGCCCAGCTAAAATCCATATTCAGCAAGACCGATGTTTCTCGCCAGGCGGAACTGGTCAGGTTGATACTCAAGAGCGTTGCCTCTCTGGGCTGACCCGGCCATTGACGTGGATCAACGCCGCGATAGACCGCGGCTGATAGGGTGGCGGCTAACACCCTGCCGTTGCCCAATCAATGAACAGCCCGCTACCCACTATTGCCACCGACCGACCGATTCCTGCCGAATGGAAAACCGAGCTGGAACTAGCCAGCAAGTACTCCTGCCAGGGCCCCAGGTACACCTCGTACCCAACGGCGCCCCAATTCAAGGAAGACTTCCCGATGCAGGAATATCTCGACTGGCAAACTCGGGACACAGGGCGCGCGACTGAACCCTTATCCCTTTACCTGCACATCCCTTTTTGTAACGACATCTGCTATTACTGCGCTTGCAATAAGGTAGTTACCCGCAAACGAGAGGCGGCGGACCAGTACCTGCTGCAGTTACAGCGCGAAATTGAATGGCAGGCTGAACTGGTTGGCCCCGGGCGTCCGATCACACAGATGCACTGGGGCGGGGGCACCCCAACTTTCCTTGACGATGCGCAGATCACCCAGTTGATGCATTCGCTGGCCAGCCATTTCAACCTGCTCGACAGGGGCTATCGCGAATACTCTATCGAGATCGACCCCCGCACGGTGGCCGCCAACACCATCGCACTACTTAAAGGTATTGGATTCAACCGCATCAGCCTCGGCATCCAGGACTTCGATCCCGCTGTACAGAAGGCGATTAACCGTATCCAGCCTTTCGATGATGTCGCCAGACTGGTCAGTACTATCCGGGACCACGGATTTCGCTCTCTCAGTTTTGACCTGATCTACGGCTTGCCTCACCAGCACCGGGACAGCATGGCGGAAACCCTGGCCCAGGTGGTGGCCCTGCAACCCGACCGTATCGCGTGCTACAACTACGCGCACCTGCCGGAAAGATTCCCCAGTCAGCGCGCCATAGACCGGCTGGCACTACCGTCGCCCGAAGAGAAGATTGTGCTGCACCAGCAGATAGCAACCACCCTGCAGGCAGCCGGGTACCTGCACATTGGCATGGACCACTACGTACTCCCGACTGACGAGCTCGCCATCGCGCAGTCCGAGGGGCGTCTGCAGCGAAACTTCCAGGGTTACTCACTGCAGCTGGCGGATGACCTGCTGGGCCTGGGTGTCTCAGCGATCAGTCATATCGGTGACTATTACCTGCAAAATGCTCGGGAGCTGGACCGATACTACGCAGGCCTGGATGCGGGTGGACTGCCGCTGGCTAAAGGCTGTCGCGCCAACCAGGACGATAGAATCAGGCGTCACGTCATCATGACGCTGATCACCTCACTGGAGCTGGATCTGGTGGAGTGTGAGGCTCAATTCGGCATCGACTTTCACGCCGCCTTCGCACAGCAACTGGATCAGCTGGCGCCAATGGCCGCCGATGGCTTGATCGAACTAGAGACTGATCGCATCTCGGTTACCCCCAGGGGCCGGCCTTTCCTACGCAACATTTGCATGCCCTTCGACGCCTATCTGGAGCCCACGCCCGCGGCCAGTTCCCGCTTTTCAGCAACGATTTAACCGCCGCTAATCAATCTGCGAGAATATGCTGTGATCAGTGTAATTAGATTATACTTTCCCTATCAGGTGAGACGGAGTACTCGATGACTATCCCACTGGCTGATACAGGTGCCAACGCCACGCTCAAACCCTGTACCCACGAGTATTCGCTAAGCTGTGGCAACTGTCGCCTTAATTCAATCTGCCTCCCCCTGGCCCTGGAGAGTGATGACATTGACCAGCTCGACAGCATTATCCAGCGAAGCAAGCCGCTGCAAAAGAACGAACACCTCTACCGCGAAGGCGACGATTTCCATTCGGTTTACGCAGTGCGCTCTGGCACCTTCAAGGCCTACAAGACAACCGATGACGGGCGCGAACAGGTAACCGGCTTTTACTTCCCCGGCGAAATCCTGGGCATGGACGGCATCAGCAACAATACCCACGCCTCCTCGGCGAAGGCACTGGAAACCGCAGCGATATGCGAGATTCCCTTCAGTTCACTGGAAAAGCTCAGCTCATTAATGCCCTCGCTACAGCGGCACTTCTTTCAGCTGATGAGCCGAGAAATCACCGACGACCAGCAGCTCATCACGCTATTGAGTAAAAATTCGGCAGATGAACGAGTCGCGGCGCTGTTGCTCAGCATCTCGACGCGCAACGCGCGACGCAAACTGAGCGCAACGCAGTTCCGGCTCACCATGTCCCGGGTGGATATCGGCAACTACCTCGGGCTCACCGTCGAAACGGTCAGTCGCGTGTTTAGCCGTATGCAGAAATTGAAAGTGCTGGCGGTCGACAACAAAGAAATCGAAATATTGAATGCAGAGGGCTTGCGGGAGATGGCCAACGTGGCCGCCTGACCGCGTGCAGCGCCCGCACCGCCTTGACCTGCATCAAGGATTATAAATGGCAGGTGCCTAGAATGCGCCTGCAGAACAAGAAAATCATCGTGGGGGGAACCACATCCAATGATCCAACACACCATCGGTCTGCTCGTTAAACCGAGCTCGCAGTGGCGCTCGATTGCCGAGCTACCCGAAAAGTCACTCAACACCCTGGTGCTGTATCCCGCGATTATGGCGATATTGCCGGCGGTGGCCTGGTTCTACGGCACCAGCCGCGTGGGGTGGACGGTAGGTGACAGCACCGACACCATCAAGCTCACGGTTGAATCAGCACGTCAGATCAGCATTCTCTTTTACCTGGCGATGATTGCCTGCGTCGCCTGCATTGGCTACTTCATCCACTGGATGTCGCACACCTATGGTGCTGAATCGACCATCGCCAAGGGCGTTGTCATTGCAGGTCTGACTGCCACACCCCTGTTTATCAGCGGCTTGGTTGGCTTCTACCCCCTGCTCTGGCTGGACCTGCTGATCGGGGTCGGTGCAGTCAGCTGGTCGGTTTACCTCCTCTACCTGGGAATTCCCATCGTCATGGATATTCCTGAGGAAAGGGGGTTTCTGTTCTCCAGTGCAGTCCTGGCGATTGCCCTGGTTATTCTTATCTGCCTGATGGTGGGGTCAGTCATCCTCTGGGATTTCGGCGCTGCACCGGCGTTCACGGACTGATGCGGTCACGCGTTACAGACCTGATCAATAACTGGACTGGAATGACACAATGAGTGAGCTCAATTCTGCGCTGGAGCACCCGACCTACAACTACAAGGTCGTGCGGCAGTTCGCAATTATGACCGTGGTGTGGGGAATAGTCGGCATGCTGGTGGGCGTCTTGCTGGCCGCCCAGATGGCCTGGCCCGCACTGAATTTCGACCTGCCATGGACGAGTTTCGGACGCCTGCGCCCGCTACACACCAACGCTGTGATTTTTGCCTTTGGTGGATCCGCGTTATTCGCCACTTCCTATTACGTTGTGCAGCGAACCTGCCAGGTTCGCCTGCTCTCTGACACCCTCGCGGCAATCACCTTCTGGGGATGGCAATTGGTGATCGTTGCAGCGGCGATCACCCTGCCACTGGGCTTTACCTCCTCGAAAGAATACGCCGAGCTGGAGTGGCCTATCGACATTCTCATCACCGTGGTCTGGGTTTTATACGCGGTGGTTTTCTTCGGCACCATCATGAAGCGCAAGACTGACCATATCTATGTGGCCAACTGGTTCTTCGGGGCGTTCATTGTCACCGTTGCAGTGCTTCACGTGATGAACAGCCTGGCAGTCCCTGTCGGGCCAATGAAGTCCTACTCAGTGTACGCGGGCACCGTCGACGCAATGGTCCAGTGGTGGTACGGCCACAACGCGGTGGGCTTCTTTCTCACCGCGGGCTTCCTGGGCATGATGTACTATTTCGTTCCCAAACAGGCTGAACGCCCGGTTTACTCCTACCGCCTCAGCATCGTGCACTTCTGGTCTCTGGTTGCCGTGTACATCTGGGCTGGTCCTCACCACCTGCACTACACTGCCCTGCCAGACTGGGCGCAGAGCCTTGGCATGGTAATGAGTATCATCCTGCTTGCCCCCTCCTGGGGCGGCATGATCAACGGCATCATGACCCTCTCTGGCGCCTGGCATAAACTGCGCACCGACCCTATTCTACGCTTCCTCGTGGTCAGCCTGTCGTTCTATGGCATGTCCACCTTCGAAGGGCCGATGATGTCCATTAAAACGGTGAACGCACTGTCACACTACACCGACTGGACTATCGGTCACGTACATTCCGGCGCGCTGGGATGGGTTGCCATGATTTCCATCGGCTGTATTTACCATCTGATCCCGATCCTGTTTGACAAGAAACGCATGTACAGCGAAGAGCTAATCAACGCGCATTTCTGGATGTCGACCATTGGCACGGTACTGTACATCGCATCCATGTGGGTCAACGGCATTCTCCAGGGCCTGATGTGGCGCGCCTATAACCAGGACGGCACGCTCACCTACACCTTTGTGGAGTCTGTCGCGGCCAGCCACGCCGGTTACATCGTGAGACTGGTTGGTGGAGGCATCTTCTTCCTGGGCATGCTGGTGATGGCCTACAACGTGTACATGACGACCCGCAAGGACGTCGCGATTGAGGCGCCGGCCACCGCCGGCAGTGCAGCGTAGGGAGTCGGACATGAAGCATGAAACAGTAGAAAAAAATGTTGGGCTGATGATCATCCTGGTCATCGTGGCGATCAGTTTTGGCACTCTGGTAGAGCTGGTTCCCCTGTTCTTCCTGAAGGAAACCAACGAACCCATTGCAGGGCTCAAGCCCTTACCCGCACTGGAACTGGAGGGGCGTGACATCTACATCCGCGAGGGCTGTAATACCTGCCACTCCCAGATGATCCGTCCGCTGCGCGCCGAGACGGAGCGCTACGGCCACTATTCCGTTGCCGGCGAGTTTGTATACGACCACCCATTCCTGTGGGGCTCCAAACGCACCGGGCCTGACCTGGCGAGGGTCGGCGGTCGTTACAGTGACGACTGGCACCGGGCTCATATGTACAACCCTCGCGACGTGGTTCCCGAATCGATCATGCCGGCCTATCCCTGGCTGTTCGACTATGACATCGATGGCAGCAAGACCGGCAACAAGATGGCCGCACTGCGAGCAGTAGGCGTGCCCTACACCGACGAGGATATCGCCGGTGCAGCTGCCGCCGTTGAAGGCAAGAAAGAGATCGATGCAATCATCGCTTATATGCAGCAACTGGGTACCCTGCTGCAGACGAGGCGCTAATGGACATCAATGACCTGAGAGGACTGAGCACGCTATTCCTGCTGATCGCTTTCATCGGCCTTTGTTTCTGGGCCTACAGCAGCAAGCGCAAGAAAACCTTTGAAGAGGCTGCCAACCTGCCCTTTGCTGACGAACAGATAAATCGTCGCAGCCTGAGTGAGGAGACAAGGAATGACTAGTTTCTGGAGCGGATGGGTAATTCTGCTGACGACACTGACCATCGTGTTGATCACCTGGGTGCTATTCGCCAACCGCCAGCGCGAACGCCGCAGTGGCGAGCGCACCACCGGCCATGAGTATGATGGCATCGAGGAACTCGATAACCCCCTGCCCGCCTGGTGGTTCTGGATGTTCGCCATCACCATCATCTGGGGTGTGGCCTACCTGATTGTTTATCCCGGCCTCGGCAACTTCCCTGGCCTGCTGGGCTGGACTCAGATAGAGCAACACGACCGGGAAGTGGCTGCTGCAGACGAAAAATTCAGGGCCATGCGCGACCGTTACCTGGCCCTGCCGGTGGAAGAAATAGCCAACGATCCCGCCCTGCGCAAAATGGGCCAGCGGATTTTCGGTAACAACTGCGCCCAATGTCACGGCGCCGACGCCAAAGGCAGCTACGGATTCCCGAACCTTACCGACGACGACTGGATATGGGGTGGCAGTCCCGACGCCATCAAGGCGACCCTGATCAACGGTCGCAAGGCGGCGATGCCACCCTGGGAAGCCATCCTGGGCGACAAGGGCATTGCCGAGACAACTGCCTACGTGCTGTCGCTGAATGGACGCGATAGCGATCCGGCACAGGTCGCCGCCGGTGAAACCCACTTCAGTACCTACTGCGTTGCCTGCCACGGCGCCGATGGCACTGGCAACCCGGCACTGGGTGCACCAAACCTGACCAACGGAATCTGGTTGTATGGCGGCAGTGAGACCCAGATCAGCCACAGTCTCCGGGTTGGGCGTAACGGCGTAATGCCAGCATTTGAACAGACACTGTCAGATGACAAGATTCACATCCTCACTGCCTGGGTTTATGGCCTGAGTAACTGATCCGGGAGAGCAGATCGAGCTTTGGGGGGGCCGACAGGCCCCCTTTCTTCGAGCGGTAGAGACCAATGTCAGACAACAAGCTGATTGATGTACAGGAACTGGCTCCGGCAGAAGTTGCGGAGATCGATCTCTATCAACGCCGCGAGAAGATCTACACCCGTAAGATTGAGGGATTCTTCCAGCGCATCCGCCTGTTCACAGGGTGGCCATTATTGCTAGGTTACTTCCTTTTGCCCTGGTTGAGCTGGGATGGCCGGCAGGCCGTCCTGTTTGACTTGCCAGAACGGAAATTCCATATCCTGGGCCTGACTTTCTGGCCCCAGGACGCTCCCCTTCTCGCCTTCCTGTTGATCATCTCTGCCTACGCATTATTCACCGTCACGGTGTTCGCAGGCAGGCTGTGGTGCGGCTATAGCTGCCCGCAAACTGTGTGGACCAGTATTTTCATGTGGCTGGAGCAAAAAACCGAGGGCAGCCGCAACCAGCGCATCAAACTGGACAAAGCACCCTGGTCGCTGGGCAAGGCAGCAAAAAAACTTGCCAAACACGGTTCCTGGCTGTTTGTCGCTTTCCTGACGGGCATGACCTTCGTCGGCTACTTCTACCCGATACGCGATCTGGCCTACGAACTGGCAACCTTCTCTACCGGTATGTGGCAGATTGCATGGACCGTGTTTTTCACCCTGGCAACCTATATCAACGCCGGCTGGATGCGTGAGCAGGTCTGCAAGTACATGTGCCCCTATGCTCGCTTCCAGTCAGTAATGTTCGACCGGGACACGCTGATCGTCTCCTACGACCCCCAAAGGGGCGAGCAAAGAGGCTCAAGGAAGCGAGGCGCGGATCCAAAACAACTGGGGCTTGGCGACTGTATCGACTGCGAACTCTGCGTACAGGTTTGCCCCACTGGCATTGATATTCGCGAAGGCCTGCAGTACGAGTGCATCGGCTGCGCACTGTGCATCGACGCCTGCAACTCTGTAATGGATAAGATGAACTACCCACGGGGGCTGATCAGCTATACCAGCGAACATCAACTGGAGGGTGGCACCACGCATTGGCTGCGCCCTCGACTGATTGCTTATGTCGCGGTTCTTCTGGTCATGGTCGGCGTATTCACCTACACGATATTCAGTCGCATTCCCCTGGAAATGACGGTCATTCGAGATCGTACCAACTTATTCGTACAGACGGATGCCGGCGAGATCGACAACATCTACACTATTCACCTGGTCAACATGGATGAATCCATGCACGAGTTCGAAATCAGCATGACCGGATTACCACAAGGCCAGATCATCGGTGACACGCTTTACACCCTGAACAGCGGCGAGGTGCGGGAATTGACCCTTCGGGTCCGAGCAGCACCGCAGACCCTGGAACGGCCGAGCACAGAAATTGTGTTTGAAGCGACATCAACCGACATGCCGTCGCTGCGCGCGGCTTCCGAATCCCGATTTATGAAACCATTATGAATTCACCGCTAGCCGCCGCCGATACACAACCCTGGTACCGACAGTTCTGGCCCTGGTTCCTGATCATCTTGCCCGGCAGCGTTGTGGTCGCCGCCTTCGCGACTCTGTTCATCGCCAACAAACACTCCGATGACCTGGTGGTGGATGACTATTACAAGAACGGCCTGGCCATTAACCAACGCCTTGAAAAAGATCAGCGAGCACAGGACCTGATGCTCTCCGCGGCGTTGGAAATCACGTCGAAAGATGTGCGCGTGCAGCTGACAGGCCCGATTGAAGACAGGCAGTTGCGGATGCAGTTTTCCCACCCACTGGAAGCCGACAGAGACTTTTCGATAACCCTGGGTCGGCACAGCGAGGGAGGTTACAGCGCAGCGCTTCCGCGCGGCCTGGCACCGAACTGGCACTGGGTTATCGACTCAGGTGAGAACAGCGCGTGGCGATTGCAGGGCGAACTAGCCCCCAACCATTTCATTGATGCCCTCCAGCGCTGAAGCCCGCACCAGCGGCGAGGCGCCGCTGGCGTGCGCATGTTTCCACTGTGGCGAGCCGGTTCCAGCGGGCAGTGACTTCTATGTCCAACTGAGCGGCCGGCAAGAGCCCATGTGCTGCCCCGGCTGCCAGGCAGTTGCCAGCATGATCGCCGGCGCGGGAATGGATCGCTTTTACCAACAGCGAACGGCCCTTAACGAGCGGCCCGTCGACTGGCAAACCAGCAGCGCCGAAAGGTTTAGCATTTACGATGACCCGGAGCTGGCAGCATCATTTACGCAACCATCGCAGGATGCTTCCAGAACCGTTAGCCTGCTGATTGGTGGCATGACCTGCGCCGCCTGCACCTGGCTCATCGAAAACAGCCTCCGCCAGTTACCCGCCGTGCGCAAGGCGAACGTAAACCTGGCCAGGTCCAGGCTGGATGTTCTCGTAGATGCGGACATCAAAAACAGCGAAATTTTTGCCCGGGTCAGTGAGCTTGGGTATCGAGTTCAGCCTTTTCGCAGTACCGCACAGTTGGAACAGGCCCGTGCCGAACACCGTCACGATATGCGAAGGCTGGGTGTTGCCGGCCTGGGGATGATGCAGGTTGGCATGTTCGCCATCGCGCTGCACGCAGGCGATCTTCAGGGCATCGCGCAGGATCACCAGGCGCTGCTGCGATGGGTCAGCCTCCTGGTCGCAAGCTTTGTCGTGCTGTTCTCCGCTCGTCCTTTTTTCGAGTCTGCGTGGCGACACCTGAAAGTCGGCGCCCTGGTCATGGATCTACCGGTTGCGCTGGCCATCGGGCTGGCCTGGTGCGCAAGCTTGTGGGCCACACTGACGGGCACCGGGCAGGTGTACTTCGACTCGGTGGTTATGTTCACCTTTCTGTTGCTGTTGGCGCGCTTTATCGAGAAACGACTCAGGCTGAGAGACGCACTGCAGTGGTTTGAAGCCAGTGATTCCCTGCCAGACCGGGTGCAGGTGCGCAGAAATGACCAGTGGGAGGTGACGCCACGCGAGCGGCTTCATGGCGGCGAACTGATTCTGGTGCCCGCGGGTGAAATCATTGCAGTCGATGCCACGATCATCACGGGTAATAGCGCTGTGCGTGAAGACACGTTCAACGGCGAACCCCTGCCCCGATCCGTCTCTGCAGGAGACCAGGTGTTTGCCGGCACGCTCAATATGGAGCAAAGCCTCAGAATTCGCGCCCTGGGTAGCTACCGGGATTCACGGCTCGCCGCATTACAGCGCTCTATCGACAGTGCGAAGGGCGACAAGCCACGGCTGGCCCAGATCGCCGACCGCATCGCCGGCTGGTTCATCGCGGGCATTCTGCTGGCAACCACCAGCACTTTCCTGGTGTGGCAGCAAATTGATCCTGATCGGGCGTTCTGGATAAGCCTGTCGGTGCTGGTTATCAGCTGCCCCTGCGCGCTGGCGCTGGCAACACCGGCTGCATTGGCCAACGGCGCCTCTGTGCTGAGGCGAATGGGTGTACTGGTGCACGGTGATAACGCCCTGGAAACCTTGTCTCGCTGTACAAATTTGGTTTTCGACAAAACGGGCACGCTCAGTGCAGGCAGTCTCGAGCTGCACAGCGTATCGCCTGTAAGTGGCTGGTCGGCGCAGGAGGCAACTGCCATTGCAGCTGCGATGCAACGCCACTCGAGTCATCCGGCTGCGAGTGCTTTCACCGGTCTCGAGGAAGATGCTCGTATCACCGATGTCAACTACATCGCCGGCGCCGGTTTGGAAGCCCAACTTGATAGTCACACGATAAGGTTGGGCAGCGAAACCTATTGCCGGGCCTTGCTGAGCGAGCTCCCGTCACCG
>Ga0213866_10001056_pt1 | contig 20945 bp, 7 predicted proteins | sample PICome_11_FD_160079 | JGI IMG/M metagenome (GOLD analysis project Ga0213866, IMG submission 160079) | Coastal seawater microbial communities near Pivers Island, North Carolina, United States - PICO284 | ecosystem: Environmental > Aquatic > Marine > Coastal | place: USA: North Carolina...
CATTAGTTTCAATAGGAACTACTACTAAACTTGGTGGTATTCAAGATTCTACTAATTCAACTGGACAACAATATTATGTCCCCGTTGCTAATGGTTCTGGTGGGTGGATTTGGAATACTGTAGATTCTGCTGGAGCAGTTACTGGATTGGGTGGAAACTTATCTAGTAATATAAACCTAAATGAATATAATATCACTGGTACTGGTGGAATTAATATTTCGGGTATAATAACAGCAACTACGTTTGCTGGAAACTTAACAGGAACTGCTGATAGTGTTAATAAAAATGTTAATACCGGTACAAATAGTGGATTATCTGGAGGTGGTGTTTTAACATCAGATCTTAGTTTATCTCTTAAGAATGTAGGAAATCTTAGTGATAATACAGTTCTTAAATGGAATAATTCTAATAAACAATTAACAAATAGTTCAATAACCGATAATGGAACATTAGTTTCAATAGGAACTACTACTAAACTTGGTGGTATTAGAGATAGTGGAGATTCAACTGGAGGAACAAATTATGTTCCTGTTGCTAATGGTTCTGGTGGTTGGGCATGGGGAAGTGTAACTTCTGCTGGCGGTATTACTGGGGTAACAGTATCTGAAGAAGAATCTGCTATTAGCGCCACTGCATTTAAAACACTCAATTTCGTAAGTCCCAATATAACAGCCACAGATGCTGGAGGTCAACAGGCAAATATTACTTTAACTAATAATCCAACATTCGCAAATATAAATGCTACTGGTATTGTTGGTATTGGTTCTACACAACCAACAGCAACTCTTGATGTTAATGGTGATGTAAATATAACAGGTATAATAACAGCAACTACGTTAACTGTAACTAATATAAACGCTACAGGAATCGTAACCGCTGCAACATTTGAAGTAAGTTCCGATATTAATTTAAAGGATAATGTCCAAATTATCCAATCACCGTTGAATAAGATAATAAAAATTGATGGAGTTACTTTCAATTGGAAAGAAGATAACAAACCATCAATGGGCGTTATAGCACAAAATATAGAAGAAGTAATTCCTGAATTGGTAAGTTCTGGAGAAACAAAGCATGTCAATTATAATGGATTAATAGGATTATTAATTGAATCTATTAAAGAATTAAAATCCGAAATTGAAGAATTAAAGAAGAATATAAATAATTAAAAACCACAATGGCAGTTCCAGCAGTTAACATTACTATTGAGAAGGGAACTTATTTTGAAAATACTTTCTATATTAATAATGAAGATGAAACTTCTTATGACTTACTAGATTATTCGGCAGTTGCTAAAATTAGAAAACATCCAAGTTCTTCCGTGTCTCATTCATTTGATGTGCATATGGAAGCTGGTATTGGTCTGATCAGATTATCAATGACGCCCACCGTTTCTTCTTTATTAAGTGATGGTAGAAATTATTATGATATAATTTTAATTTATGGTCCGGACCCCACATATAAAATAAAAGTAATTGAAGGAACTGCTATGGTCATCCCATCAATTTCAGTATAATGTCAGATCTAAAAAAAGGATTAGAATACAAAGTAAAATTGGGGAAACCAAAGTCATTTAAAGTTGTTTCGGAAAAAACAATGCCTTCAAATTACTTTCACGAATTATACGATATTGATATCAATAATATAACAAGAGAAAGTAATGATGTGAATCAAAATCAATTTGTTATTATGTACGATAGTTCTAATAACAAATTCAAATTGGTCGATCCGGATAATGTTCTGGTTGCTGCCGCTTCTACTACAGGAGCATCTGCAAGTGGAACCGAAGGTGGATTGCCGGATCAATTTGTACAATCCGTTGAAGATAGTATTGATATTGATGGAGGATCTTTTTGATCAATAAAAATTAACGAGTAGGAAAATGGCATCACCAACAATTCAATTTAAAAGAGGTAATGCTGGTATTGCCGGTACTTTACCTATAGGGTTAAAAGTAGGAGAGCCTGGATTCACATTAAACTACTCAGATTTTTTTATTGGATTAGATGAAACCGTAGAAAATAATAAATTTTTTGGCTCAAGTAGATATTGGTTAAGAGAAGATGAAGTCAATTCATTAAGATTTGCTTTAGTTGATAAGTACGGAATAAACAATATTCAGTTAAAATCTCCAGATACTTTATCTGGAATTACTACATATACATTACCAGAAACTCCAATTGGTTCATATTACTTAAAAACAGATGACCAAGGAAACCTAAGTTGGTCGTCCGATTTTAGTGATATTGTTGTTAATAATGCAGTTATTGGAATAGTAACTGTAACAAACTACTTAAATGTAAGCTCTGGCATAGAATCTTTTGACAAAGACACTGGAGCATTGGTTATTGATGGTGGAGTTGGTATTGAAAAGAATTTAAATGTTGGTGGAAATTTAAGCGTTCAAGGCACATCGGAATTCGTTGGGATCGTAACTTTCAGAGGTGGTGTAATTAATATTGGTGATTCCGGAGAAGATGATGTCAATATTGTAGGTGAAATTGTATCAAATTTAGTTCCAAATGTAGATGATACGTTTAGTATTGGTACGAATAAAAGATGGAAAAATGCGAACTTTTCCGGAATAGGTACATTTTCTAGTGGATTAACTGCCAATAATATTGATATTGGTATATTAGATTCAAATACAATTGATACTTATATCGGCAATTTAATTTTAAACTCAAACAGCGGAACAGTCGTAATTAATGATAATCTAGAAGTATCTGGATTATCAACATTTGCCTCTGATATTGATATTAATGCGTCTCTTGATGTTCAAGATCATACTCAACTTAATACATTAAACGTATCAGGAGTATCTACTTTTACTTCTGATGTAGATATTAATGCTTCTATAGATGTTCAGGATCATACTCAACTTAATACATTAAATGTATTAGGAGTATCTACTTTTGCTTCCAATCTTGATATTAATGCTTCTATTGATGTTCAGGATCATACTCAACTTAATACATTAAATGTATCAGGAGTATCTACTTTTGCTTCTAATGTTGATATTAATGCCTCTATAGATGTTCAGGATCATACTCAACTGAATATTCTTAACGTATCAGGAGTATCAACCTTTGCTTCTAATGTAGATATTAATACCTCAATTGATGTCCAAGATCATACTCAACTGAATACACTTAATGTTTCTGGAGTATCAACCTTTGCTTCTAATGTAGATATTAATACCTCAATTGATGTCCAAGATCATACTCAACTGAATACACTTAATGTTTCTGGAGTATCCACCTTTACTTCTGCCAATATTCAAAATCAAACAGACTTAAACACATTAAACGTATCAGGACTATCAACATTTGCTTCTGATGTTGACATTAATGCCTCTATTGATGTTCAAAATCAAACTCAACTGAATACTCTTAATGTTTCTGGAGTATCAACATTTGCTTCCGATGTAGACATCAATGCCTCTGTTGATGTTCAAAATCAAACTCAACTCAATACATTAAATGTATCAGGAGTATCTACATTTGCTTCTAATGTTGATATCAATGCTTCAATTGATGTTGATGGACATACAGAACTTGATCAATTAAACGTATCAGGAGTATCTACATTTGCTTCTAATGTTGATATTAATGCCTCTATTGATGTTCAGAATCAGACTGATTTAAACACTCTAAACGTATCTGGTGTATCTACATTTGCTTCTGATGTTGACGTAAATGCTTCTCTTGACGTTCAAGATCACACTCAATTGAATACTCTTAGCGTTTCTGGAGTATCTACATTTAATAATTCAGTTAGTTTTGCTTCATCAGTTCTTCTTGGAGACAATGATATTTTAAGTCTTGGCGATGGAACTGATTTAAAATTATTCCATAATGGTTCAAATTCATATATCCAAGACTTTGGAACTGGAGCTCTACTAATACAGTCTAACGAATTAGCAATTCAGAATGAAACTGGAACTGAAAATTTTGCTAGATTTTTAACCAATAGTTCAGTTCAACTTTACTATGATAATCTTAAGAAATTTGAAACTACTGGTTATGGTGCTACTATATTCGGAACACTTCAATCTCAGGGAATAAGCGTATCTGGTGTTTCTACATTTAATTCAAATCTTGATATCAATTCTTCCGTTGATGTTCAGAATCAAACTCAACTGAATACTCTTAGTGTATCTGGAGTATCAACCTTTGCGTCTAATCTTGATATTAATGCTTCAGTCGATATTCAAAATCAAACTCAACTGAATACTCTTAGTGTATCTGGAGTATCCACCTTTGCTTCTGGTGTTGATATTAATGCTTCTATTGACGTTCAAAATCAAACAGATTTAAATACTCTAAACGTATCGGGCGTATCAACTTTTGCTTCTGATGTTGATATCAATGCTTCCATTGATGTTCAGAATCAAACTGATTTAAACACATTACACGTATCTGGAGTATCTACTTTTGTTTCTGATTCTAATTTCAATAGTGATATAAGTGTAACTGGAAATGGTCAGTTTGGTTCAGTAAGCATAACAAATAACGGACAATTTGGTTCCATTACTGTAACTGGCGTCACAACATCAACTGGAGGATTTGATGGAGATTTAACCGGAAATGCAGGAACAGCAACATCTCTCGCAAATTCAAGAACTTTCCAAATTACTGGAGATGTTGTCGCATCTGCTATAAGTTTTGATGGAACAGGAAATGTATCATTAGCGGCAACAATCCAACCAAATTCAGTTGGTCTTGGAACAGATACTTTTGGCGATTATACGAAGTCAATTTCAGGAACTGCTAATCAGATTGTTGTAACTGGAGGAACTGGAGAAGGTTCAACTCCAGTCATTTCTATTCCAGACAGTCCAGTTCTTCCTGGAAACGTAACAGTAGCAAATGACTTATTAGTCAACAATAACTTGAATATTTACGGTAACATTATGATTGGCGGAACAGTCGCCGTAGTTGCTGTTGAGGAATTACTAGTAAAGGATAAAGAACTTGTATTAGGATTTACTACTGATTCATTCGGGAATGAAATTTCAAATGACTCTACAGCAAACGGAGGCGGAATCTCAATTGCTTCAACCGAAGGTTCTCCTTTAGTAGATTTTGATATTACAGGAATACATACTCATCCAAACACATATAAAGATATTATTTGGATAAAGGCAGGAACATTAGGTGCTGGAACAACAGATGCTTGGCACTTTAACTATGCGGTCGGTATTGGTTCAACTCAAGTTCCAAATGATGTAATATTTGCTGCTGGGGCAGTGCAGTTTACAAACGATGATTTAGTTGCTGTAAGAAATATAAATGTATCTGGCGTATCCACTTTTGCTTCTGATGTTGATATTAATGCTTCACTTGATGTTCAGGATCAAACACAACTTAATACGTTAAATGTAAGTGGAATAGGAACCTTTGCGACCGATCTTGACGTTACAAATGATTTATATGTTGACGGAACCGCTAATATTAATCAAGCAGTCATATCAGGTATTTCAACATTTAGTTCTGACCTTGATATTAATGCTTCAGTCGATATTCAAAATCAAACTCAATTAAATGATGTCAATGTTTCTGGAATAGCAACTTTTGATAATTTTAGTTTCTTCTATGATAATGTAACTATTGATACTGATTTAACTGTTAATGGAACAGCAAACTTTAATGATATCAATATTAGTGGACAAACTTCATTTGAAACAATTAGCGTCGCAACAACTTCTACATTTAACAAAGTAGTGCTTCAATCATTATGGGCTAATGATTGCGCTGGAAATTCTCAGGTCATTAATTGTATTGGAGCGGAAAGAATACTCCAGAATATAACAATAGACTGTGGTACGTATTGATGATAAATATTATTAAATAAAAAGAATCTGTATATCTTCTAAGATGGAGTGATGAATGCCAGATCCTATAATCCGATTTAAGCGATCTTCCACACCAGGAAAAAAACCAACCATAGAGCAACTTCCTTCAGGGGAAATAGCTTTAAACACTCATGATGGCGAAATTTATATTCGTAGAGAAAGATCTGGTATAGGTTCTGATATCGTATCAGTTAGTGCTGGAGCAACTGTTACAAACATTATTTACGTAACAAAAGATGGAGATGATAATAATACTGGCAAAAAATTAGGTGATGCTAAGGCAACTATTAAAAATGCTGTAGAAAATGCAGAAGAGGGATCAATAATTAAAATAAGTGCCGGAGTATACGAAGAAAATAATCCAATTACAGTTCCAAAACAAGTTAGTATATTTGGAGATAGTTTAAGAGAGGTATCAGTTAAACCTTTAAATGATACAGATTTATTCAGAGTAGCGAATGGAAATTATATCACTAATATGTCATTTGTTAGTGATGGACCGATGCCAAATACATCTGTAGTTGCTTTTGATCCAACAAAACCACAGTTTATTAATCAATCACCATATATTCAAAACTGTACTAATTTTATTGACAGTAGCATTGGTTTAAAAATAGACGGAAGACATGCTATTGGACCAACAAAATCAATGGTTCTAGATAGTTTTACTCAATACAATCCAAATGGAATCGGAGCATTCATAACAAATGGAGCATATGCTCAGTTGGTATCTATGTTTACTATTTGTACAGATACCGCAGTTTATTGTAAAGATGGAGGCGGTTGCGACTTAACAAATTCAAACTCATCATTCGGAAATTATGGATTAGTTTCAGAAGGTGTCGGAGCACTTCAATATACTGGATTGAGTATTGAGGAAACTGCTGCGGGATTTGATACGATTACTTTAGATTTAAGTACTCAAGTATTGGGCGTTTCTACGGCATCTTATGATAATTTAACAGGAGAATTAATAGTACAAACTACTTCTGATCATAATTATAATGTAGGAATGGCAGTTAGTATTTCTGGACTCGGATTTACTTGTTCTTCCGGACCAGGAACAGTTATATATCCAAGTGGAAATAGTGGATATATTTTTGATGTATCGCAAATAGATTCTTCCGATACATTTAGAACTTATGTTGGCATTTCTACTCTAGAACATTTTTATGTATCTGGAGGTTCTGTAAGACCTGATGTTGTCAGACCTTTTGACGGACAAGTTGTATATTTTGATCAACTATATTATGAAGTTGATAGTGTTAGAGTTTCTTACGGAGGAACTGGATACACGAGCAATACTACAATTACCTTCAACCCTCCAGGTACGGATTGGGGAGTGCCTGCTCAAGCAACACTAGAAGTAGTAAATGGTGTAGTTACAAATGTCAACATAATTTCAAGTGGAAGAGGTTATATTTCAGATTCATTAGATGCTTTTTTAAGTGAACCGGTAGATAGTACTGATCTTGCTTCTGTAGAAGTTATTATGAGACCAAAGTATTATCTAATATTAAATTCTACGCAAATAACTAATGATTTTTGTACTATTGTACTTAATGATAATGTACCATATTCTGTGGGTGTCGGAACAACGGCATACTTTTTCAAGCAAAGCAGATTGTTAGCATCAAGCCATTCATTTGAATATATTGGAAGTGGAACAGATATAGATACTGCTTTACCGGTTTATGGTGGCGTTCCAATTCAAGAAAATGAAACTAGATCCATAGATGGTGGAATTGTTGTTTATACAAGTACGGATCATTCTGGAAATTTTAGAGTTGGTGATGGGGTCGTTATTAACCAAGCAACTGGAACAATTTCAGGAACATTTTATTCTAAAAGTCTATTTTCAACAATGACTCCATTTATTTTAGCACTAGGAGGAGATTAATCAAATGGCACTAGCACTTAACGTATTCAAAACAATCGCAGAAACTGTTCCGGATCTTGAAACTGAAATTTATACTGCTCCAGTTGGGTATACTGGAGTTGTATTGTTGGCACAAGCAACAAATATCGTGACGCAGACCGAGACAATAAATTTAAAATATAGAAGAACAATTTCTGGAAATGATATTGATACTGAAATGTTAAAAGATTATCCAATTCCGGAAAGTGATACTTTAAATTTATTGACTGGCAAATTAGTCATTGAATCTGGAAATAAATTAGTTATTAATGCGAGCGCATCTTCAAGTTTAAAAATTGTAATAAGTATTCTAGAGACACTAAACTAATCTAAAATGGCAAAGTTCTTAAGCGGAAGACAAAAAAATCTAACACTTGGCGTAGAATCTTTTTCGGAAGATAAAGTCTCGCTTGAGGTTATAGGTAAAGTTGGTATTAATAGTTCCAATCCCACAGGAACTTTAGATGTTGTTGGTGATGTTAATGTTTTAGGTTCTCTCGGAATATCAACTTTATCTACAGATAATCTTGCTCTCGGAGTTGGTGCTAGCATTACTATCGCCGGAATTGCCGGAAGTGATGGACAATATCTGGGATCTACCGGAGCAGGAATTACTTGGGCAAACTTTCCAAACTTAAGAACTGGATTAAGTACAGTAGGTATATTAAGTCAAACTACTATACAAACAATATACAATATTGATTTTCTTGATGTCTTTGTAAATGGGGTTTTACTTGATAGTACAGAATATACCGCAGCAAATGGTATTGATATTATATTTAATGAACCATTTTTAGGTGGAGAAAATATAGATATATTCTCATATAATACAGTATCCGCCTATGGTGGAGGTGGTGGAGGAACCACAGTTGTAATTGAGGGTGAGGGAGAAAGTCTTTGGGTATCGAATGTATCTGGAATTTATACAAATGCAAATGTAGGTATCTTTACAGATACGCCACAATCCGCTCTTGATGTAAATGGCAATATAAACATTTTTGGAGATATAAACTCATCCGGAATAATAACAGCAGCAAATTTTGTAGGAGATGGATCTGGACTTTCAAATGTAATTGGAACCGGATCCGGAGTAGTAATATTGGATTCTGGAAATTTAGTAGGAACTGCTTCAACTATAGATTTTGGAAACAATTTATCAATATCCGCAATATCTGCGGGAATCCTTACGGTATCTTCTCCAGATATTCCTCCATCATATTGGGTTTCAGGTTCTTCTGGTATTGGTACAGCATCAAATGTTGGAATTGGAACAACAATAACAACTTCAACGTTAACCGTTGATGGGACATTATCGGTGTCCGGTATTTCTACTTTTGAAAATAATGTTTACTTAAAAGATGATAATACTATCACATTCGGAACTGATAATGATTTTTCAATATTCCACAATGTAAACACTGCAGGACAATTTCAAGCAAACTCAAATTATATTCACTCTAAAAATTCTAGAGATTTATATATTTTTGGTTCAGATCTTACCTCACTTAGAATACAGAATTCAGATACTCTTGGGAATGTAGCTAGATTTGAATATGGAGGACCGGTAGAATTATATCATCAATCCGTGAAAAAATTTGAAACTACTGAGTATGGAATTTTAGTTAGTGGAGGAATAAATGCTAGTGGAGTAACAACATCTACAAGTTTTTCTGGCAGCGGAACTAATCTAACTGGAATTGTAACATCTATAGTTGCTGGAACAAATGTAACTATATCGGGTTCTACCGGACAAGTTACAATTAATGCTTCTGGAAGTGGAGGAGGTGGTGGAGAATCATATTGGACACAATACAGTACTGGAATATCTACAACTTCTAATGTTGGAATCGGAACAACAAATGCCATTTCAAAGTTAACTGTAGATGGAGATGGTTATTTTACAGGAATTATAACTGCAAATCAATTCACGACACAAACTGGCGGAACTCCTACAATTGACAGTCCCAATAATTTAAACATAAACGCAAATGTAGTAGCAATAAGCACTGATGTTACTGTAGGAAGACACTTGACAGTATCTGGCGATGCTATTGTTGGCGTAAATACTTCAAGCGGTGTTATTTTAACATCTCCAAACGGAACACAATATAGATTAATAGTAGATAATTCTGGAAATCTGAGCACTACAGCAGTATGACACTGAAGAAATATACATTAAAAGTTAAAGATGCAAAATATTGGGAAGAGATTCATGATCTCTTGTGCCATGAATCTCACGAACCAACCATACCAGATAGAAAAATAGAATGTTGGGATGATAAACTTCATAGCCCAACAAGAGGAACTTTTATTCTTCACGGATCAGAAGTAAAGTTATTAGAAAATGATTCAAGAATTGATTGGATCGAACTGTCTCCTCAAGATTATCCAGAAAATTATCCTAAACCAGAACCAGCAACTTATCGGTGGGGTAAAGAAGTAAAGATATATAGGGATTTGGATGTCAGTGGAATACCGGCAACAAATCCCACAAGTGCCGAATTAGATAGAACAACATGGGCAACAAAAAGAGTCGCTATTCAGGCAAATTCTGATTTTTGGAGTGGAGTAACTGGAAATCCACCTTCACAAAATACTGATTTGACCTATGATATGGATGGAAAGCATGTTGATATTGTAATTCATGATAGTGGAGTTCTTCAATACCATCCAGAATTTATTGATGAAAATGGACAATCTAGAGTAAGAGATGTTGTACTTGATGGTCCATTTTATATTGACCCTGATTATTTTATTACAAATGGATTTACATATACAAAACCAGATGGAAGAATTGGAATTACTACAACATCTGCCAGAAATTGGTGGTCTAGTGGGTCCAATCGTTCTCCTGCTTTTTTAAGTATAGGTACTGTTTCTATTCCGACTCAGTATACCGAATATAATGCTATGGGCGATTCATTAGATGGTTCTAATGGTATGACGAGTGGGCATGGAACTGCCTGTGCTGGACTTGCTGCTGGTAAAAATTTTGGAGCAGCATTTAGAGCAAATATTTGGAATATGCCCGGCATTTCTGATAATGTCGCAATGGGTATTGAAGCAAATTATGATTTAATAAAATTATTTCATAAGTATAAACCAGTAAATCCAATTACTGGAAGAAAAAATCCAACAATTGTAAATGGAAGTTGGGTATATCAGGCAGCATTTTCTTCTTCAAATACAGTAAGTTATAAATTTAGAGGAGCTACTGGGTCATTTATCGGCAATGCTTCTGTAACAAATCAGGTTACAGCGATGAAAGAAGGACTTAATAATCAAGTTTCTGGAGCATATAAATCTTGGTGCACATCTTCACGTTCAAATTCAACAGACACAGCAGCTGCTGAAATGATGGCAGAAGGAGTAATTTATGTTGCTGCCGCAGGAAACAATAACCAAAGACTTGGAGTTGGTTCAACAGATCCGGATAGATTAAATTATATGAGCGATAATTTTTTCGGAACTACGGACCCAAGAGCAGAATTTCCAGCAAATACGGTTCCTTGTAACCATAGAGATTGGATGAATCCTCATGGAATTGGTTTTGATGCGGTCAATGATTTTCATCCAGTAATCTGTGTTGGTGCGATGGATGAATTTATTAATGGAGACTCTTCCGAAAGAAAGGCATCATATTCGAATAATGGTCCCGGTATTGATGTATGGGCACCTGCGGATGAAACATTATCAGCAGGAACTAATAATGTAACTGGATACACTGATTATCAAAGATATGATGACTCCAGATTTTATGATTGCCATTTCAATGGCACTAGTGCTGCTGCTCCGGTGGCAACTGGAGTGATTGCTTTATATTTACAATCAAATAGATTGGCATCTTCACAAGATGTTAAAAATTGGTTAAACACTCTAGGTTCGGTGGTTGTTGCCTTATATCAAGATACACAAAGTGATGACACTCAAACAACATATTGGACAGATTTTTATAATATGAGAGGTGCGGAAAAAAGAATACTTTATAACCCGTTTACAAGCAACACTCAGACAAAAATTCAAGGTCTTTTAGTCTCTGGAATTACATTTTCTCAGTATTAAAAACTTCACATACTAATAAATAAATTATAAGGATAAGTAGCAGAAATGGCAGGAAATCGAGATCTATCAAAGTTTGCAAATCAACTTTTTGTGGATTCTAATGGCAATATCGGACTCGCTACAGATGTAAATATTGCGATAGGTCACACAAATCCATCATCTAAACTGGATATATTAGGTTCTGCGGTTATAAGTGGAGATCTTGGAGTAACTGGTCAAGTATCATTTCAATCCAATGTTACCTTCAATTCTCAATTATCTCAATTAGGAGTATCTACACTAACAGCAAACGATATACAAGTAAATCAATCCTTAACTGCCACTTCTATTGCTTCTACATCAATTACATCTGATACTATTTCTACCGGCACATTAACTGCATCAGGACTTTCTACATTTACTTCTGATGTAAGTTTTAACTCGGGAATAAACGTTTCTGGATTAACACAACTTCAAGAAATATCTTCAACAGAAATAACTACTGGAATATTAACTGCCACTTCTATTGCTTCCACATCAATTACATCTGATGATATTTCTTCCGTAACATTAAATGTAAGTGGTGTTTCTACATTCTCTTCAAATGTTGGTTTTAATTCTGACATAAGTGTTACTGGTATAGCATCACTTCCATACTTATCTTCAACAGAAATAACTACTGGCATATTAACTGCAACTTCTATTGCTTCTACATCAATTACATCTGATGATATTTTTGCTGGGGCATTAACTGTATCAGGACTTTCTACGTTCAATTCAAATACTAATTTTAATGGTGAAGTACAATTTTCTTCAAATATAATAGGAAATACTACTATAAATGATTTAACTTCTCCTAATGCTAATATAACAAGTTTAAATTCTGATAATATTATTGTATCTACGGGGTTATCATCTCCTTCTATAGTAGCATCATCAATCACTTCAACAAATGCCAATTTAACCACAGTTAATGGAACTACCGCAAATTTTGATAATATTAATAGCACAAATTTAAACGTAAGTGGAATAGCAACTTTTGCTGATGATGTAAATTTTTCAGGACAAGTAGTATATACAGGAGTTACTACATTTTCTGATGGATTTATTGAAAATCTTGAAGCAAATATTGTTGAAGTAAATAATTACATTACTTCCAATAGAATAAATTCAGATGATTTATATGTAAATCTAAAGCAGTATTCATATAGCGGAACTTTAGTAGGAATTTCTACAAATACTATAAGTAATACCAATACAAGCAATCTTCTTCCTGGATTTAGTGTAGAAGGAACTAATGTTCCACAAAATACAACAATTGTTTCTACCAGCAGTTCTACTGTTGTATTGTCAAACAATAGTACAAATAATATAGTTACTTTACAAAAAACTGGTATATTTGAATCTCAAAATGGTAGTATAATTTTGGGAATAACAACTTCTGGAATAGAAGTTGGATATGGAATCTCAAATGCTAATATTTCTACTGGAACTACAGTAACATCGGTAGGAATAAATTCAATAACAATATCACAAAACGCAACTAATTCATATTCAAAGTTAATAAAAGAAGGAACTTTATCTGGCGTATCCACTAATGTTATTTCTGGAATTGATACTTCTGGTATAGTATTAAATCAGTTTGTCGTTGGTGATTTTGTAGTATCTCAAACCACAGTTTCTCAAATTGGTGTTAATGAAATAGTATTAAGTCAAAATGCATTCAACACTGGAGTCAGCACCTCAAATTATGAAATATATTTTATTGACAATTTTGAATTATTTTCTCAAGAAGCATTAACTGAAGGTACTTTTACATATACTAAACCATCTTCAGGCGTAGGTTCAATATACACCTTATCAGGCAATTCTTTATCTTACACTTCCGGAAATATCAATACATTGACAGGAAGTAGTTTAAATTATACTTCTGGAACCATAAACACTTTACAATCTGGTTCTGGAACTATTTTAAATCTAAACAGCAATAATATAGAGTCTGCTGTTGGCGTAGTTTCTTCAATATCTGGAGACAATTTAAATTATTCTGGAATTGGAACTATCAACACTTTAGGCGTAACTTCATTTACTGCAACTTCAGCAAATATTGATAATATTGAGATTGGATCGGTTGATGTAGAAAATTTATCTGGACAAGATTTAAATTTCACTGGAATTGGAACGATAAATCAAATTTATGCTGAAAATGGTACGATAGGTTATTTCATATCAACTGACATTTCTGTAGAAAATGTAGACATATCTGGAATACTTACTGCAACAACAATTTATAATACTGATTTTAATTCCAGTTATTCAAATCTTGGTGTTTCTACAATATCTAGTGCTACAATTTCAGATTTGATAGTAACAAACTCTATGGAAGTTACTATTGGAGAGGATTCTATAAGTTTTGGCCCAGGAACTATTGTTTCTGCTGCTGGGACAATTTCGGATTTAAATGGAAATAATTTAAGTTATACCTCTGGCATATTTGATAATTTATCTTCAGTATCAATAGCATCTACAACAATAACAGTAGAGAGTGGAGACATTTCGTATCTTAATGGCGTAAATATTGATTATTCTGGAATTGGAACTTTCGGTAGTATTGAAGTTACTAATGGTACTATATCATATCTAAATGGCATCGATTCAAATTATATTGGAATATCAACTTTTAATGAAATTAATGCTATTGATCTAACTCTAACAAATGAATTATCAGCAAACACTGCCACATTTAGTGATGTCACAATAACAAATTCAACCATTGATTCACTTTCTGGTACAGATATATCTTATAACAGTGGAATCATTACTTCATTAACTGGAACAGATATTTCATATAGTGGTGTAGGAACTTTCACAACTATAGAAGGTGTCAATTTAAATTATTCTGGAGTTGGTACAATTACTTCTTTAGAAGGCGTTACAGTAACATACACCGGAGATGCAAGTTTCGGTAATGTCATTGCTACAGGAGCTACTTTTTCAAATATTGTAAATACTCCCACAATTGATGCTGATTTTGGAAATATTGAAACATTAGATGGTAACGATATATCATATAATGCTGGTATTATTACATCATTGTCAGGCACTAATATTTCATACAGTGGAGTTGGAACAATTTCAACCCTACAAGGTACTGATATATCTTATACTGGTATTGGTACTTTTGGAGAAGTTGGAATTACTACTGCTACAATTGGAACAGTAAATGCTACAAATGTTTCTATTCTTGGAAACTTAAGTGTTGCTGACCTAACAGTAGGAATTGTTACCGCATCTTCAGTAATTACAGATAATATTACATCCGACGAAGGTACGATTACAAGTCTTGATGGTCAAAATTTAAATTATAGTGGAATTGGAACAATTACAGAAATTGATTCTACTACTATTACATCAACCAATTTAGAAACTCAAGATCTAAATGTAACTGGCATTGGTACAATACCAACATTAGAATCTACAAATATAAACAATTCTCAAGATATAAGAACAGATTATATTTATTCAAGAGTTGGTATTATAACAGAACTTTCCGGAGATATTGTCGATTATAATACAGGTACAATTGATAACCTATCCGGAGTTAACTTAAACTATAGTGGAATTGGAACCATTAATCAGATTGATGTTAATGTAGGTTCTGTTGATAATCTATCTGGTATTGACTTAAACTATAGTGGAATTGGAACAATTCAAACTGTATCATCTACTCAGATAGAAAATTCTGCTAATGTTGTAACTGATGGAATTTATTCAAGAGTTGGTGTTATAACGGAACTTTCTGGAGATACTGTTGATTATAACAGTGGATCTGTTGATAATCTTTCTGGAGTAGATTTAAATTACAGTGGAATTGGAACCATTAATCAGATTGATGTTAATGTTGGTTCAGTTGATTATTTGAGCGGTGTAGACGCAAGTTACACCGGAGTTTCTACATTTAATGTAGTCGGAGTTACAAGCTTAACATCACAATCTATTTTTGGTTCTGCTGGTATTATCACATCATTGACTGGCGAAACGTTAAATTTCTCAAACAGTGCGGAGATTTCTAATGTAACAATAGGTCTTGGAAATACCGAGTTAGTTGTATCCGGCGACGCAAGAATTACTGACACATTAACTATAGGTCCTGATTCTGTTGTGATTGATGGAATACTGAATAGTATAACTGGAGTATCCACATTAACCTCTGGTTATGCTTCTATCAGTACAATCACGGGTTCTGATTCTACTTATACAAATGTAAACACTGATAGTTTAACATTTGCTGGAATTAATACAAGCAATAACTTCAATACACAAGTTAACATTGTAGCATCAAATTCTGGATTAGCAACTTCATATAATTTAGTACTTCCCGCTCAATTAGGAATTCCTGGCACAGTATTGACTTTAGAATCCGATGGTAATCTTGGATTCACAACTGCAGGTCTTTATGAAAATAGAATCTATGTTTCACCCGTCAATGGCGATGATTCTAATGATGGTAAGGCAAGACCAGTAAGAACAATCAAGAGAGCGGCACAATTAGCATCTTTTGAGTCATTCGTTCTTCCTGGAGGAAGATTCCTTGATGCGGCAGATTTATTATCCGATAATAAAGATTTTATTGCCGCAGAAGTTGTTGGATTTGTTACAACTACATACCCATCAATTCTTTCAAATCCAGATTATGATGAAGCAATTTGTAAGAGAGATATTGGTTATATTGTTGATGCGATAAGTTATGATTTAAGTTACGGAGGCAACTCAAAGACTGTAGAGGCAGGTTTAGCATATTGGAATGCCGGAACTTCATATGTTGATGGCGAATCTGTTGAAACAATTGCCGGATACAATCACATTATTACAATCTCCAAATATATCATCAATAATATTGATATTCCTCAATCGTATCAAGGAATTCAAACCGTATTCCAGACAAAAGATTTATCATTGGCATATGATGATGATTGTAATGAGAATGCTTATAGTGAAAATTGCTGCGCTGATGTCTGGTCAGCAATTGGTTCTTTCGTTGGCATTGTAACCAGCATTATTGGTATTGGAACAACTGCTGCCCCATCAGTAACTCTACCAACATCCAAGTCAACACCAGTTGCTGTTATTGTAGAGGCTGGTGAATATGTAGAAGATAACCCAATCATTCTTTATGAAGACGTTTCTATCATTGGCGATAACCTAAGAAATACAATTATCAGACCTCAAAATGCAGGTAAGGACTTATTTAGAGTAAGAAATGGTTGTTATTTGACTGGATTTGCTCTCAAAGATTCTGTTGACCCAGCAGGTGTTCCTCAATTTACATTTAATAATGCTGTAGCGTTTGACGACCCATCAGATCCAACAACGTCAAGAGAAGGATACGCAATTAAGGAAACAAAACCAATCATCACAAGATCACCTTATATTCAAAATTGTTCTATTCTTTCATTCTTGGGAGCAAATGGCATTCTTGTTGATGGTTCTAAGGTTGATACCTTAAATACAGCAATTATTCCAGAAGAATCTGAGAATCCGGTAGAAGGCGAACAACCAGAATTTGGTAAGTCAATGGTTGCTGCCGCATTCACTATGGTTTCTTTTGGTGGTATTGGTTGGCGTGTCATTAACGATGGTTATTCTCAGGTTGTTTCTTGCTTCCAAATTTTCTGTAAATATGGATCACTAGCACAGTCTGGTGGTTACTTATCAATCACAAACTCTGCTACAAACTTCGGTTTATATGCTTTAAGATCTACTGGATATAATCAAAGATCTTATATCTTTGATAGAGGATTAGTAGCAGCAACTGGAACAAGTGGCGGACTTCAAACACTTAAGGTTATTGGTCTTGGAAGAGCAGATCAAGAACTTTATGTTTTAAGATTTATTAATGCTTCTACTGGTATTGATGAGACTTCAAACTTCAAATTGGCACCAACAATTCAAGAAGTTGACATTTCTGTAGGTGTCAATACAGTAACTAATACCATTGGAATTCAGACTCATGGATTCACAAATGGAGATAGCGTAATCTATCTTGGAAATGAAACAACAATTCCACCTCAAGTCATCGGAGGACTTGTAAACCTAAACGAATATTATGTTGAATATGTAAGTGATGATGAATTTAGACTTTATGAAGATGATAGTTTAACTCGTCTCGTAAACTTAACTTCCGCAACAAGTGGTATCAATACATTCGTTAAGGGTAATCAAGAATTCTTCAACTCTGAGATGTTGAATTCTCATACATCATATCAGAGAGTAAGTTTAGCATCAACAACGGCAACTCTTAACTTTGTTCCTGGAAGAGAAGTTACTCAAACAGTAAATGGCGGAACTGCAGTTGGTATTGCTTATACTTACAATTCTACATCAAGAGAACTAATTGTTTCTGTTGAAGCACCTGGAGGAATTAGAAATAATTTTGGTGTTACTGGAGTTGGCGTTAACGGACTTATTCAGGATCATAGTGGAACACCAGTATCAATTGGAGTTACAGCAGCGGTAGGAATTTCCACTTTACACACTGTTGAATTTAAAGTTGATTCAACTCAAGTTGGAAGTCAAATTCTTGGTATTGGCGGTCTTCCAGAAAATTATAGAATTAATTTCCACAGACCATCTATTATTAACTCTTCATCACATACTTGGGAATTCTCTGGTTCTGGTACAGACTATAATGCTTTACCACAAAACGGAGGTAAGACAAGACCAGAAACCGAACAGGTGTTCTCTCAGGGCGGACGAGTTTATTCATCAGGTACAAATGAACTTGGAGACTTTAAGATCGGTAACTTTATTACCGCATTCAACAGAACTGGTAATATCATCTTCAATAACAAGGTAAGTATTGGTCAGTTAGATAGTTTAAGACTCAGTTTGTCCGGCGGTGTTGCGATTGAAGAATTCTCAACTGATATTGGTCTTGGTGATAATGAAGTTGGTGGACCACTAGATAGCAGAGTTTCCACTCAAAAGGCAGTAAGAACATTCTTAAATAATAGACTTGGAAACTTTATTGATAAGGATCTTTCCACAAATGCGGTTCCAAGTGCTGTTGTTCAACTAAATGCCTTTGGTCAGATTAACGCAGACCTAATTCCACCAAAAGTTGTCAACTACTACACTGCAGATGTTGGTGGAGGAAGAACAACACTAGTCGATAGAATTCCTGCCGTAGATTTAAGACAAGGCGATACAGTTGTTGAACCAGACTTCTCTTATGTTCTTATCTCCGATGTTTATAGTCAGTATCTAATCCTTAGCGATTCAAACAGAAATTACAACTTTAACAATGGTGATGAAGTTGTAAGTGCTGTTTCAAATGGAGGAGCAATTGGTATTGTTACTGCTCCAACTTCTGTTGGATATGGAACTACTGGACTTGTTAAAGGCGTACTTCTCAACGGTTCATTAACTTCAGGCGGTTCTGGATATACAAGTGCTGGTATTTACACTGGAGTAACACTAACTTCAACAAGTGGTATTGGTACTGATGCAAAAGCAATTGTTACTGTTAGTGGTGCTGGAAATGTCACTGATATTGATATAATTTATGGAGGTAGATATTATGATGAGAATGAAACTCTTACCGTAATCAATCCAAATGATATTGGCGGAAGATCTGGTGGATCAGACTTTGTATTTACAGTCAGCGATATTGAAACAAGACTTTATATTGAACTTACAAATAACCAGAAGTTTACTGGCTCAACACTCCTGAATGATTATGTTGAGGATGGAGACGCAACTGGCATTTCTACATCATTGACAGACACTTATGCGTTTAGTTTTGATCCAACTTCAGCAGAAACTGGTGGAGATATTGACTTTACTAATGACAGAATTATTATTGGTACAAATAATTTCTCAGATGGAGATCATGTAATCTACTCTGCGGGCGGTGGAAATGTACTAGAAGAATTAATTAGCGGTGATACTTATTATATTAAGAGAGTTGGTATTTCTTCTGTTGAATTATATACAAATTATGCTCTATCAAACAAGAAGAACTTCTTATCAAGTGGAACTGGAACACACAGTATCACAAGAAGAGTAGTCAATACAGCAGAAAATAAACTAACCTTTGTCAATCATGGCTATTCAACTGGTGATGCTGTAAGAGTGAGTGGAAGTGTTCCTGGAGGAATTACCGCTGGAGATTATTACTTCATTGGTTCAGTTACTACAAACGGATTAACTTTACATGAAACCCAGCAAACTGCACTCGCATCAGTCAATGGTCTAATCTTCAATGCGGTAGATATTACTTCCGTTGGTTCTGGAACATTTACTCTAACAAAGCAAAATGTTCAGTACACAAGCACAATTAATACTTCATCAAATATACTTGATAATTGGACTGTTCTTTCTTCCGGAACAGTTGATGCTGCTAATATTACAACTGGAACAATTTCTCCTTCCAGATTAGGTTCTGGAAATGCAAATTCCGATACATTCTTAGGTGGTGATTCTGTTTATAGAAAGGCAGTTAAGTCTGTTGGTATTGGAACAACAACTCCAATGACAATTACTTCATCTTCTTTTGAAGTTGAAAATGGCGTAACAAAGCATTTTGGAGATTTACAAGTTTCTCTAAACAGAGTTGAAGAAACATTAGAGACATATTCAACAACTGGTGTTGCTAAATTCAAAACTTCAACATTTGATATTGGTGATGACGGAGCGGTTTCTATCAAGAGTTCTCAATTTGGTGATGTTGATGCGGCAACACTTGGTGGATTTACGGGAGCATATTACTTAGATCTTAACAATGCTACAGGTACAGTTTCTATTCCTCGTGGTGGTACTGGACTATCTGCACTTCCATCAGAAGGTTATCTATTAGTTGGTAATGGTAGTGCTTATACACTAACAGGCGATCCAACAATTGCTGGAACACTTACAGGTGAAGTTACGATTAAGTCTGGTGGCGATATTGAACTTCCAACAGGTACTTGGACTGGTGAAAAGGCAGCAAAGATTCAGAATAGTTCGAATAATCTGTATCTACAATATACTACAAACTTAATTGGAAGAAATTCCTCAGGCACAGATAGACTTACTCTAACTTCAGGCGGTGATCTAACAGTTGGCGGAACAGTAACAGGAACAAGATTGATT
>Ga0213866_10001059_pt1 | contig 20919 bp, 15 predicted proteins | sample PICome_11_FD_160079 | JGI IMG/M metagenome (GOLD analysis project Ga0213866, IMG submission 160079) | Coastal seawater microbial communities near Pivers Island, North Carolina, United States - PICO284 | ecosystem: Environmental > Aquatic > Marine > Coastal | place: USA: North Carolina...
GGTCGGCAAGGAAAGGTCGGCAGCGAGCATCCCTGACTCCAACCCGTAGTCAATGCCCTCACCGTTCATCGGGTTGACGAGTCCAGCTGCGTCGCCGATCGCTACCCAGCCGGGGCCGTGACGCCTCTGCGCGGACATTGGCAACCGCCACGCCCGCGGACGCTCGAGGTTCGGACCCAACTCCCAATCGTCTTCAACCACGTTGCGGTACATCTCGATCAACTTGTTGAGATTCAGTTTCTTGAACCCCTTCATCGTCGACAGCGCTCCAACACCGATGTTGACCGTGCCGTCGCCAGCCGGGAACATCCAGCCGTAGCCGGGCACTGCGGTGCCGTGTTCGTCCGTCAGCGACAACATCGCTTCAAGGTGCTCATCGGCATGCCGTGGCGTCTCGGCGTAAGTACGAATGGCAAGTCCGAATGTCTCACCCCCCACGCGATCAGCCCCGAGCATGCGGGCGACCTGACCGGGAGCACCGGTGGCGGCGACCGTGAGGCCTGCGGCGATTTTCGAACCGGTGCCCACCCCCTTTGTTACGTCGATTCCGGTGACACGGCCGTCCTTGTCGAACGTAGGGATCGCTTCGGTCTCGAATCGGATGTCGGCGCCTGCGGCGCCGGCTGCGTCGATCAGTGCCTTGTCGAGGCGACGACGCGGCCACACCGCGCCGTGGTCGGGGAAGCGGTCGGTGGCTGGCCAGTCCAGTTCGCGCACCTTCGACCCGGCAATCATGCGGAGGCCTCGGATTCGGTGGGCGTCTTCGAGGTTGATGCCGAGTTCGTTCAGGGCGCCGATCGCACGCGGGGTGAGCCCATCGCCGCACACCTTGTCGCGGCCGTGGGAGCCCTTCTCGACCACGACGACCGACGCGCCGGCGCGAGCGGCGCGAATGGCCGTGGCTGCGCCAGCTGGACCGCCACCAATGACCGCGATGTCAAACTTCTCCACTGCTCCACCGTGCCGCGAATCGCCCCAATTTGCACTGCCGTGCGTCGCAGGAGCCTGTCGGTCGTCTGCCACAACCAGCGAGATTTCGTGACGTAGAGGGGCAACAACCTCGCGAAATCGGAGGAATGGGGTCGCAAAACGGCGTTGAAATGGGGGTTGGTGGTCTTTAAGAAACCTTGTCGGTTCACGGGGGTTTGCTCTGACCTTCGGGGAGTTCTGTGTTCCGTGTCGAACGGGGCATGCCTTGTCGACAAGAACCCCCCGACTAACGCACCATTAGGAGCAGCTCCCATGAAGAACTACATCCGCACAGGGCTCATCGCAGGCCTCATTGCCAGTGGCGTTGCGGTTGGAATCGCTCAGATCGGCTTCGTCAACGCTCAGACCGACGATGTGCCGGGCGACGACACGACGACTGATCAGCCGACCGACGGCGACAATCGCCCCGACCGCAGCCATCGCGCTGCCCACCATGAGGAGCTCGCCTTGCTGCTAGGTGTCGACGTCGAGACGCTGCATGAGGCGCTCCACTCGGGACAGACCCTCGCCAGCATCGCGATCGAACAGGGCGTGAACGTCGACACCGTGATCGCTGCCATTGTCGAGTCGCGGGCCACGCACATTGAAGGGGCCGTCGCCGATGGCAAAATTTCCCAGGAGAAGGCTGATGATCTTTTAGCTGCGCTTGAGGAGCGGGTGAGCTTCAGCGTCAACGAGGGTCGTAGCACGCACGACGCCCGCGGCATCGGTCGACGTGGCGGCGAAGGTGAGCGGCTCGAAGAGCTCGCCAGCCTGCTTGGCGTTGAGGCTCAAGCCCTCGGTGAATCCCTCCGCTCCGGCTCGACGTTGGCCGACGTGGCCGTCGAGCAGGGCGTCGACGTCGACACCGTCATCAACACGATTGTGAGTTCGAAGACCGAACGCATTGACGCTGCGGTTGAGGACGGTCGCATCACCCGGGAACAGGCTGACGAACATTTGGCTGAGCTTGAGGAGCGAGTGACCACCAGCGTCAACGAGGGCCGACCCGATCGCGGCAAAGGTGGTCCTCGTGGTGACCGTAGCGCACGCAGTGGGCGTGCCCCAGCCGACGCCGGTGCTAGCGCAAATGATGGCTCGTGATCACCCTCTATTGACCACCTCGTGATCGCCCCATCTTCTCCCTCTCCCCCCAACACACCCTGAGAGGATGGGCGATGCTAGACGGCACCTTCCGGGCCATCTGTGCTCGGCTCGGAGGGTGCCGTCCATCGGTCTTTCTGCAGACCATGGACACCTGTCGACTCCACTACCCACACCTTTCGACCGGACTACGATCGCTAGCGAAATGGCCACGCTTCTTATCGCCGAAGACGACCCCCAGATCCGACAGGCGCTTGAACGCATCCTCAGGTTCGAGGGCTATGAGATTGTGTCGGTCAACGACGGGGCCGCTGCTCTTGAGGCGGTAGTCAAGTACCAGCCCGATGCTGCGCTCATTGACGTCATGATGCCGTTCGTCGACGGGATGAGCGTCGTACGCCGTCTCCGCGAGAAGGGTGATTCGACGCCGGTGCTCATTCTCACTGCCCGCCAGGCCACTTCCGACCGCGTTGAGGGACTTGACGCGGGCGCCGACGACTATCTTCCCAAGCCGTTCGAGCTCGACGAGTTGCTCGCACGAGTACGGGCCCTCCTACGCCGAGGCGGTGCGAGCGCCGGTCAGTCCGCTGATGAACTCGTTGTCGGCGACCTTATTGTCGATGAAGCCAAGCGCGCAGTGACACGCAGCGGTCGGCCTGTTGAAGTTACGAAGACCGAGTTCGACGTCCTTGCCCTCCTTGCTCGCAATGTTGGCCTCGTCCTCTCGCGAAGCCGCATATACGAGGAGGTCTGGGGCTTCGACTTCGTGTCGTCGTCGAAGTCACTCGACGTCCATGTCGGCGAGCTGCGCCGGAAGCTGGAATGGGGCGGCGAGCCGCGCATGCTGCACACCATGCGCGGGGTCGGCTTCGTTCTCCGGCCGGGTGAGTCAGCCCAGGCCGACGACAACGTTGCTGCCAGTGTCGCAACTGGGGGCGGTTGACGCGGGTGCGCCTCGGAACACGGCTAGCGGTTGCGTTTGCCGTTCTCGTGATCATCGTCGCATCCGTTATGAGTGTGGCATCGTTGCGAGCCGCGGGTGATGAACTCGACAACACCGTGGACGGCTTCCTCCTTGCTCGAGTTGGTGAGATCACCGCTGGCGTGCGACCCAACGTGGTGCGTGGCGACAACCGTCGACCACCACGATTTGACGGGGCCACCGAGCGCTTCAGCACCGACGCTGACTCAATCGTGCAGACCATCCGCGCGGACGGCGTCGTCGTCAACCTCGGGGTGGCGTTGCCGGTGAGTAATAAGACGCTTGAGCTCGCTGGGGGAAAAAGCTCGAACGGCACCGACAACGGCAGCGACAACATCGAAGCCTTCATTGAAGACATCGAAATCGACGGCGAGCAGTACCGCATGGTCACCGCCGCGCTGCCGGAAGGCGGCGTGGTCCAGGTGGCTCGCAACGTCGAGGAGAGCCAGTCGATTTTGACCAAGCTCGGCACGCAACTCTTCGTCACGGCAACGGTTATCGCATTGCTGGCCGCGTTCGTCGGATGGCTCGTTGCGCGCCGGATCACACGCCCGGTTCGGCGTCTGTCAGCGGTTGCCGCCGACGTGGCCGCCACCCGCGATCTGTCGGTATCGATTGACGTCGACGGCCGTGACGAGGTCGGCGAACTTGCTCGGTCGTTCCGCAAGATGCTTGACGCCCTTGAGCAGAGCCGTGACCAGCAGCGGCGCCTCGTCCACGACGCTGGCCACGAGTTGCGTACGCCCATCACGAGTCTGCGCGCCAACGTTGAGATGCTTGAACGTGTACCCGACCTGCCCGCAGATGACCGGGCCGAGATCGTCATCGCCATCCGCGCCGAACTCGTTGAGCTTTCCGATTTGTTCGACGAGATGATCGATCTCGCCAGCGATCAGTACTCCGATGAACAGCGTTGCGATCCGATCCTGCTCGCTGAGCTCGTCCACCGGATTGCCGAGCGTTGGCGGCGACGAACGGACCGTGACATTGAGGTCACCGCTGATAAGTCTGTGGTGCTCGGCGACCAATCGCGTCTCGACCGAGCCGTGTCGAATCTGTTGAGCAACGCCCATAAGTTCAGTCCGCCCGCCACACCGATCGAGATCGTGGTCGCCGGCGGTAGCGTCGTCGTTAGCGATCATGGCCCCGGGGTGCCGACCGCTGACCGGGCACGGATTTTCGATCGTTTTCATCGGACCGAGGCGACGCAGGCGATGTCCGGGTCGGGCCTCGGCCTCGCAATCGTTGCCCAGATTGTCGACCGACACGGCGGCGCCGTCAGCGTAGGTGAGGCAGCCTCGGGTGGTGCCTCCATTGGCTTCCGGCTACCCCTCGCTGACGCCGGCCACGACGGCGTCGACGCTGTTATCCGCGCTGACCCGGCGTCGAGCGATGCGCCGGTCGATCCGATGCTGTACCCGATCGCCGTCGAGGAACGACATCAGTCCCGCAGCAAGCGCTGGTCCGAAGAACCCGACGAGTAGGAAGACGTCGATGAACAGGTGGAGTAGCAGGCCGACCGCAATGAGGTAGGGCCGCAGCGACTTCACCCAAAGCAGCACCCCGAGCATCAGCTCGATGATCAATGTGCCCCACGTCAACAGGGCGATGATTGCGACGTTGTCGACGAGCCATTCGATCTCTCCGAATCGTTGTAAGTCGTCAAGCCGTAGTGAGGTCGACACAGCCGTGCCGTTGCGCCAGAGTTCGCCCGACTTGCTCCAGAAGGCGAAGAGGTACACCATTGACACCTGAAGTTGCACGAGGTGCAGCCCCCACGGGGCCACAAGCGGCGCGGTCCAGAACTCGTCACGCCCCACTCGTCGCCACCGGTCGAGGGAGGCGGCAGCTCCGGTCGGGCACAGCGCGAACAGCAACGTGAGGTTTCGGAGGATGATGTCACCCGAGTTCAGGATCTCTGGTGTGCGCCGCTGCACCGACACGAGCAGTACGAACGACAGTAGTAAGAAAATAGTCGGGCGGAATCCAACGGCGATCGCGACGCTCGCAACGACGAGCGTGATCATCGCACACCAGGTCGCCCACGTCGACTCGATCGGCAACCACCGGAAGTGCCGGCTGGCACCTTCGGGTGGTACGACGGCGTTCGGTCCGAGCAGGTCGCTGACGTCGAACATCATCGTGACCGACCATCCGAAGATCGTGATGCCAAGGATGAGGCGACCGATGGCAAGCGGCCAAGCCGAGACGGGGTTGAGGGCAGCTCGGTGGAGACTTTTGATCATGAGCAGCTCCGTGTGTCACCGTCGGAGCCATCGGGCCAAGTGCAGAAGCGGAAGCCGTTCCACCCGATTGAGGGGGAGTCGCTCACACCGAACTCGTTGAGTGGCTTGTGGTCAATCCACCTTCGGATCAGCGTCACCCTGGCAGCGTTGGGATACTCACGGCGCAGCCAGTCGACCGTCGGCCCCCACAGATCCGTGCGGGCGTCGAGCCGCACTCGTTCTTGCCATTTTTTCCACCGGTATTGGCGGAACGCTCCGACGATGGGGTCGAACTCGGGCACGTCCCACATGACGACCTCACCCGACTCGAGTTTGATCTCCGCTCGTACGTCGAGCGACTGACTCCGCGGGTTCGGGCTGAATACAGCCCAGTCCTGCACTAATCCGATCTCGGTCGCCGGTGCCCACACAGCGTCGATCCGATCGCGCATCGGGCTCGCCGGCATGTTCGGCAGTGCGATCCATACGGTGCCGACGACGAGCATCATGCCGACGGCCCATCGCCCGACTGCGGAGTTGACCAGACGCGAGTGCAGGTCGCTTGGTCCTTCGGGGCACGGTTCATCCTCGGCCGACGCTCGTGACATTGTCCCATCATCGCCGGTTGAGCTGGAACGACTTGGGCATCGCCGTCGGCGGCGGCGCCGTCAGGTTTGGAGCTGCGCAGCGAGCGATTCGGCGGACTCGATGAACTCCTCGACCATGTCGATCACGACTTGGCCTGCGCCCTTCGTTTGGTTCATGTCGCCAACGATCTGTCCCACGAAGTAGTTCGATAGGTCGGCGGCACCCGATCCCTCGGTGTGGGCAGCACGGGCGATGCGTCTCTGTGCCGTGTTGACCAGGATCGGCTGGATCGGCATGCCGAGCGGCGCGGGTGTGTCGGGATTCTCCCACTCTTCGGTCCATGCAGACTTGAGCATGCGGGCGTGCTTGCCGGTGAGCGAACGAGAGCGGATCGTGTCGGCTGAACTGGCGGCGAGGAACTTTTCCTTCACGACCGGATGCGTCTCAGCTTCGTCGGTTGTGAGCCACACCGAACCGCACCACACCCCCTCTGCCCCGAGGGCTATGGCGGCCGCCATCTGCCGCCCACGTCCGATGCCGCCAGCACCGAGCACCGGGATGTCGACTGCATCGACGATCTCGGGCACAAGTACCATCGTGCCGATCTCACCGGTGTGGCCACCGGCCTCCGACCCCTGGGCGATGATCAGGTCAACGCCAGCCGCTTGGTGGCGCTCGGCATGCTGTGGCCGACCTGCGAGGGCGCCGACTTTGCGGCCCGCCTCCTTGACTCTGTCGATCATGAATTGAGGCGGTGGGCCGAGCGCGTTGACGACGAGTATCGGGTTATGAGCGAGTGCGATCTCAAGCTGCGGCATTGCGTTGTTTGCGCTGAACGGTGCGTCGCCATCTGAACCTCCGACCGCAGTCGGTGTGCTCGTGTCGTCGTCGACCGGCAGTTCGGGTACGTCGTAGCGGGCAAGAATGTCGTCGACGAACTCCCGATGGGTGTCGGGGATGAGCGCCCGGATGTCATCCATCGTGTAGCCGCCGTCGCCGTCGCCCGCATACTTTGCCGGGATGATCAGGTCGACACCGTAGGGGCGGTCGCCGATCTCGTCCTCAATCCACTGGAGGTCGATCTCAAGCTGCTCAGGTGTGTGTGCGACGGCGCCCAGCACACCCATGCCCCCGGCCTTGCAGACAGCGGCGATCACATCACGGCAGTGGCTGAAGGCAAGGATCGGGAACTCGATCTCGAACATGTCGGTGACAGCGGTCTTCATACCGTCAGTCTGGTCGTCGCGGAGGCCCAGATCGTCACCCGACGCCGGTCGGCCTGGACTCCGTTGGCCGTGCCACACTCGACCCGATGGACGACGTGTTGTTATGTTCGGCTGCCTTCATCGAACGCGCCGGGGACCGGCTCGACGCCGTAGCTCCGGGGCTTAAGCGGGTGGTCCTATCGGCAGGTGGCGAGGTCGATCACAATGACATTGGAAGAATTACGATCGCACACTTTTCGAGTGACCTGTGGCCGCAGCACCACATCCCGTTCTTCGTCGCTGCGTTGAAGGCTGAACAGCTTCGCTGGTTTCACACCATGTCGGCAGGCGTCGACAGTCCGCCGTTCCGGGCGATGATGGAACGTGGTGTTCGCCTGAGCAACTCGAGTGGGACAAGTGCGGTACCGATTGCACACACTGCGATGATGTACCTACTAGCGCTTTCGCAGGGATTACCCGATGCCTTGGAGGGGCAAGCTGCGAAGGAATGGCGCTGGAAGCGCTGGCGTGAGTTGTTCGGACGATCGATCGCCGTAGTCGGCTGGGGGCCGATTGGCCAGGAGGCGGCTCGGCTCGCTGAGGCTCTCGGCATGAGCGTGACCGTCGTGCGTCGTGCAGCCCGCGGAGACGAGGGGTACCCCGTCCGGCCACTCGTCGATCTTGTCGACATCGCTCGAGACCACGATGTGATGATGCTTGCATTGCCGCTCACCGACGACACCGCCGGCGTGGTCGACGCGGCGGTGCTGCGAGCGGTGGGCCCCGATGGGCTGTTTATCAACGTCGGTCGCGGCGAGCTCGTCGATCAGGCAGCGTTGGTCGCTGCGTTGCATAGCGGGGAACTAGGTGGTGCTGGCCTTGACGTAACGACACCCGAGCCGCCGACTCCTGACGATCCGGTGTGGGATGCCCCGAACCTGATCCTGACCCCGCACAACTCTGGTGCCACCGATGGCACGGCACGGCGCAGCGACGATTCGTTCTTTGACAACCTCGCCAGTTGGCTTGACGGTGAGCGTCTCGTTAGTGAAGTTTCCTCGTAACCGCGCGAGATGTAACGGCTACGGCTCGGGCGGTTACACACGGCTGGGGAACGCGACTTGACGGACATTGCGTTTACGCGACGATTCCGGATGCGGGCCTGAACGAACCCAGTCGACGCGGTCGAGACGTTGTTCTCTCTTCCTGCTCTCAGCGAACTCCTCGCCGTCGTCGGAGGTGCACGTGCGCTGCTCGGGTGGGCGACTGGCGTATCTGTTCTTCCAGACCACCCGCTCCGCCCCCTGCTCGACAGAACACGCGGTGTCTGAAACTGGGGGGCGCAGTACCGTTCGACCGATGGGGGACGCATCTGCGCGAGCCGTGGCTCGACATCGCGAACGTTGGGGAGAGCCGGACCTGGTCGTGTGGGCGCCTGGCCGTGTGAACCTGATCGGTGAGCACACCGACTACAACGGCGGATTTACATTCCCGATGGCGTTGCCGTTCGGCACGGTGTTGGCCATCAGCTCTCACGGCGACGCACGGAGTGGGTCCGTCACGATCGACTCCGAAGGGTTCGGCGACGTGTCGATCGACCCAGTCGCCGACCCGCGTTCGTCGGTCGACTGGGCGCGGCATCTGGCCGGCGTGATCGCACTGCTCGGCGAACATGTGCCGACCGGTGGGTGGCGGGCGATGATCAGCAGCGATATCCCGACCGGGGCGAGTCTGTCGTCGTCGGCTGCACTCGAGGTGGCAGCTATCACCGGGCTCCTCCACCGAGCAGGCACTGTATGGTCGCCGATCGATGTCGCTCTGTTGGGGCAGCGTGTCGAGAACGAGGTGGTCGGCCTGTCGAGTGGGATCATGGACCAGTTCATCTCCGCCGGAGCTGTCGATGGTCACGCAAGCCTCATGGACTGTCGGGAAATGACGCTCACCCCGGCGCCGCTGCCTGTTGGCGTGGCCGTTGCGATCATGGACACGAAGACGCGCCGTCGCCTTGCTGAGGTGGAATACGACGAGCGCCGCGCTTCGTGTGAGCGAGCCGCAGCAGCGATAGGTGTGACATCGCTGCGCGATGCAACGCTCGCCGACCTCGCCGGCGTTGCCGACGTAGTGGATCGGCGGCGCGCCCATCACGTGGTCACCGAGAACGCACGCACCCTCGCTGCATCCGCTGCGATGGATGATGACGACGTGGTTGAACTTGGTCAGCTCATGTCTGAGAGTCACCGCTCGCTGCGTGACGATTACGAAGTGTCGGGTCCGGGCCTCAACGCGATTGTCGACGTGGCGCTCGACGCACCCGGCTGCCTCGGGGCGCGTATGACCGGCGGTGGGTTCGCTGGCTGTGCTGTGGCGCTGGTGCGGGCCGATCGGGCCGATGCCTTCGTCGAGTCTGTGGTCGACCGCTACGACTTCGACGGTCACACCGCCGACGTTTGGATCTGCGAGCCTGTTGCGGGCGTGTCGGTCGTGTCGAGTTGAGGCTGGTGGTCGTCAGCTGGTGATGGCGCTGACCCGGTATCCGAATCGGTGTTGGCCCGTGGCGATTCGATACTGCTCCAAGATGTCGGGTCCGCAGCTCGCCGTGCCGAGTCCGCGATGGGCCACATCGAGGTGCACGACCACGTGGTCGGCCGGCGCGAGTTCTGTCGCTGTTGGCGCTCGATAGAGCTCGGCCACCTCGTATCGCGTCGCTGAGACGTGGAGCGATGTGGTGAACTTGTCGAAGCGAATTCGGTCGTTGTTGGTGCTGTCGATTAGCTCCAACCACCGGCAATCGGTGCGGAGCCCGAACTCCTGTGGCACGAGGTAGGGCGGCTCATCGAGCGTCGACTCCCACACCGCAAGCATCGCGCTGCGTTTGCGGTCGGGATAGTTCTCGTGGGGGCCGCGTCCGAGCCAGCGCATGCGGTCGAACCGTGCCGACACTCGGAGTATCACGCCGACGCGACCGAGATCGTTGAGAGTCTCGGGCACGTCGATCGTGTGTGAGTAGGCGATGCCGTCGTCGGACAGATCGACGTCGACCGCGTGGTCGACGTGATCGGTGGCCGACCCGCTGTCGAGTCCGACGTCTTGCCAGGCGACGAGCGACGTCCCGCCGACGCGAATGCGACGCGAGAGCTCGGGCATCAACTTAAAGCCGTCGTTGTCAATCGGCGCTCGGAAGACAGACGTCTCAGGCGCTGACACGAGTTGGTCGACGTCACCACTCGAACCCTGCGATGGCAGCCGGATCGGCGCCGTTGACGGCTGCAACTCGATCTCATCCCAGGCGACGAGGTGACCGGCGGAGGCGAACCAGGTGTCGGTGCGCTGCTCCCATCTCACGAGTAATCGGGCATCGCCTGCATCGGGGCCCGAGGTTGGGAGGGGCATCCATGTCGCCGCGGCACCTTCGAGCTTGGGGATCTTGAGTACGCCGCGTTTCACGACCTCGCCATCGACGTGCAGCTCCCAGCTTGAGCGCAGATCACCAAGATTGAGGAATGAGCGCCGGTTGGTGACGAGGAGGCCGTCGGTGCTGCCGCGCCGAGCAGCTTCGACGGTGACGGGCCGATGGCACCAGGCCACCTCACGCATGGCCGGGTGGGGATTGAGGTCAGCCGATACCAGTCCGTCGGCGACGAAGTTGCCGTCGTGCGGGGTTTCTCCGAACTGGCCGCCGTAGGCGAGGCGGACGGCGCCGTCGGCGAGGGTCTGCCGCAGACCGTGGTCCTTCCATTCCCACAGGAAGCCGCCCTGCAACCCTGGAGTGTTGATGATTACATCCCAGTAGTCGGCAAGCGACCCGTTGCTGTTGCCCATGGCGTGGCTGTACTCGCACATGATGAGCGGTCGGTGACCGTCGCCCGCTTCGCCGTACTCGCGGATGGCGTCGATGGTTGGATACATCGGGCAGACGAGATCGCTCGCGGGCATACCGCCGTCGACCCAGCCGGCATGGAAGACCGCACCCTCGTAGTGAAGGGGGCGGCTTGGGTCAACGTGTCGGATCCAGCCGGCCAGCGCATCGTGATGGGCGCCGTATCCCGACTCGTTGCCGAGACTCCACACAATCACCGACGGGTGATTGCGGTCGCGCTGGACCATTCGGCTGCCACGTTCGAGCCACGTCGATCGATACGCAGGGTCGTGGCAGAGGCTCGTGTTGTAGGCGTGGCTCTCGGTGTTTGATTCGTCGATCACCATGAAGCCGAGCTCGTCGCACAGGTCGTAGAAGGCGCTGTCGTTTGGATAGTGCGCAGTACGAACAGCCGAGATGTTGTGGCGCCGCATTTGTTGAAGGTCGGCCCGCATGTCGTCCTCGTCGACTGCTTTTCCGCGATCGGGGTGGTGATCGTGGCGGTTCACGCCGAAGATCCAGACCGGCTCACCATTGACAAGGAGCTGTCGATCGCGCACTTCGACCGAGCGAATGCCGACGATCTGCTGCTCGGTCTGCCGCACCCGGCCCTTCGGGTCGAGCAGTTCGATGGTGACGGCGTAGCGATCGGGCCGCTCGGCACTCCACGGCCTCGCCCGGTTGAACTCCCACTCGGCGGTTGCCGTGTGGCCCTCAAAGATGTACGGGACCTCGAAGCGATGTGGGACGGTGTGCTGTTGGACCGTGCCAACGCGCTTGCCCGATGGATCGGTCAGCTCAGCGCGAATCGTCCAGTTCGGCTTGGCCTCTGCAGCGAATGAGACGCGGGGTCGAGCGGTAACGCGGCCCCGCATAGTTGTCGGGTCGAAGCCGACATCGACGGGCACGTCGGCCAAGTGGACGTTCGGACGTGACTCGACCCATACAGATCGGTGCAAGCCACCCATCCACCACTGGTCCTGATCTTCGAGGTAACTGTGGGCCGAGAACTTGACGACGACGATTGTGACCTCGTTGGCGCCGCGCTTGACGAGATCGGTCACCTCGTACTCGCTCGGCAGGCGGCTGTCGGTGCCGTACCCAGTGAACTCGCCGTTGACGTATACAGCGTGCACGCTTTCGGCGCCGCCGACGTGGAGCACGACTCGGCCGGTGAGCCATCCGGCGGGCACGTTGAACGACCGGCGGTACACACCGGTCGGGTTGCGTTCGGGGAGTGCAGGGGGCGGGCCATCGAACGGCATCTGCACGTTTGTGTAATGCGGCAGATCATCGAAGTCGCCGAGGTTTTGCATGGTCCAGTTGCCCGGTACATCGACGTCGACCGCTCGGTGGCGTCGTCCGATCTCGCCGTTGATCGCAGTCGGTGGGATCTCGTCGGGTGTGTCAAACATTTCGAGCGACCAAGTGCCGTCGAGCGATCGGCGCTTGAACCCACGCAACGGAACGTGCATCGAGATTCGGCCGATCTGGGTGATTGCCGGATCAGCCCACGGCCGGATCGCGCCGATGACCGGCAGCATCAGCGGTGTCTCTTCGGCGACGTGCAGCGGAGACCTACGGATTGTTCAGTCACCGGGGTATTCTGCTCCAGCGCCGGGCGTCAGACCGATTCGGCGAGTTGAAGCACCTCGGCTTCATCGAACGCACCGCGCCAGCGGCCAATTTCCGTCCCGTCTGGTGCATAGAGCACGGCGGCTGGCTGACCGGTAAACCCGATCTCGATCCACGATTCGAATGAACCGTCCCACAGTTGGGTGAACGACTGGGTGCCGAAGTTGTTGACGAAGTCGGCGGCTTCGCCGAGTGAGTCTTGCGTTGCCAGGCCGACAACCTCAACCTGTTCGATGTGATCTCGAGCAAACTGCTCAACATCGGGGGCTTCCCGACGGCACGTACTTCAATTGGGCGCCCACGCCCAGATCAGGAGTGGTCGGGCCGAGGGCAGCGCGTTGGCGAGGTTGACCTGGTTGCCGCGTCTAACGTCGTCGACTAATAAATCGGGGAGAGGGTTGTCCTCAAACGCTGCGGCTGTCGTTAGCTCGGCGCCGAGTTTGCGGCCGCCGAGTGGCGCAGGTTCGGCCCCGACGGGCTCGAGCGCGGATTCAGGCTCGAGATCCAGTTCTTCGGCGGCGGCCTCATTGACCGGTACCTCGGTAGTGGTCGTCTCGGTCGGCTCAGGGTCGGGTTCCAGGGCGGATGCGGAAGCAGGTGCCTCGGCGGGAGCCCGCTGCGATTCTGCCGAGTCGGAGGCAGAGCAGGCAGCGAACACCAGAGCTGCCCCTACAAGGCCGAACGCACGACGTCTCATGCCCGGGAGTCTGGCTCATCTTGGCCGCAGTAGCGGGGCTAGCGATCGAGAATTTCGTAACTAGAAAGACTCTCACCTTGGATCGCCGCAGCCGCGTAATTGGATCAAACTCTCGGCTTCAGCGTTTGCGCCGCATCGCGAAGCAGCTCAGGTTCGGTCAGTCGCGGAAGCGGCGGGCGATCTCGGCAATGTGCTCCGGGTACATGTCGCAACAACCACCGATGAGCGTCGCCCCGTCGTCGATCCACTCAGCAACGAAGTCGGCGTATCGCTCGGCGGTGAGATCCGTGCGGCGCTCGAGGATCGTGTTGTTGGCGCGGTAGCCGGGCTGTCGCGCGCCGGGGTCGATTTGCGCAGAGGGGAACGCGTTGGCGTAGGCGCCCGTCTCGACCGTGACTCCGGCATCGGTGAGCGCAGCTCGGAGGGCGGCCAACGCTTCACGCGTCTGTTCGGGGATGGTGCAGTTGACGAGCACTGCTGTGATGTCATCGGCGTGCCGGGCGATGACATTGGCGATGTCGGTGGGCGACTCGCCGGAGCGGGTTGCGACACCGTGGTCGCCCCATTCGTCGGGGAACGCAAAGCTGATCCAGATCGGGCGCTCGGAGCCAGCGTCAACAGATCGGATCGCATCGACAATCAGGTCAACCTCGGCACATGCGCTCAGTGTCTCGCCGATCCACAGGTCGACGTGGGGCCTGAGCGCTCCGGCGATCATGCGATACGCAGGCGCAGCGGCAAACGAGTCGAGCTCATCGGGCTCGTACGAGCCGAATAGTGGCGGCATTGAACCTGCCACGAGCACGCCCGCGCCCGCCGCCTGCCGCGCAAGCTTCCCGGCGAGTGCGACGAGCGCCGATCCATCCCGTTCGAAACGTTCCTCACCGAGGTGGAAAGGTACGACGGCGTAGTTGTTGGTGGTGATTATCTCGGCACCGGCCTCAATGAAATTGCGGTGCGCGTCGACCACTCGTTCGGGCGCCTCCATCAGCGCTAATGCCGACCACTCAGGTTGGCGGAACGGCGCTCCGATCCGGCGGAGCTCCTTGCCCATGCCGCCATCCAGAATCTTCACGCTGGAGAAACTATCGGAGCTGGCAGAGGCGTTGCTCGTGTTCTCTGGGACAATAGAGGTAATGGGGGAAGAGCTGACAACCGCCGAGGAGCGTGATGCCCTGCTCGACCGCACCCGCACGATCGCGGTGATCGGGGTGTCGTCCGATCCGGCCCGAGCGAGCAACGACGTCTCGGCATATCTGCTTGAGCACTCGGGGTTCGAGCTTTACTTCGTCAATCCGCGTGAAACCGAGCTGCTCGGCCGGCCTGCTTACGCATCACTTGCTGACGTGCCAGTGGTGCCCGACATGGTTGACGTGTTTCGGCGCTCCGAGCAATTGTCGGCGGTTGTCGACGAGGCGATCGAGGTTGGGGCGAAGTCGGTCTGGTTCCAATTGGGGCTCCGCAACGATGCGGCTGCAGCTGCCGCCGTCCACGCAGGCCTCGACGTCGTGCAAGATCGCTGCCTCAAGATCGACCACCGCATGCGTGCCAAGCTGTAGCGCAGCACCGGGGACATCAGCGGACAGGAAGGCCTTCGTCGGCGCTGAGGACCTGATCGACGCGGGTGGCGTGATCTTCGGCGCCTCCGGCTGCGGCGAGCACGCCGGAGTCGGGGGCGATGAGGAAGCGCTGGCCAGTCGCTCCCTCAAATCGCTGGGGGTCGAGGAATAAGCGAGGCTTGATCTGAGCCGGGTCGCCACTCTCGGGACAGAAGGTCATGCAGTTGCCGCACTCGTTGCATAGCTCGGCAAGAACAAGGTACTGCTGACGGCCCGTGACCTCATCGGCGAGCGTCTCGGGAGTCGGCACCTTAAAGAAGGCGTCGTTTGGGCAGACCGTGACGCAGAAATTGCAGGCCACGCAGCCCCACATCTCGAGGTCATGATCCACTACACGTGGCAGCTTCTTGTTGTCTTCGAGGTGATACTCGCTAGCGCCTTCGCCGGTGATGTACGCAAGGTGCGCAGCTGCCGTCGTCGCATGGCCAGCAGTTTTTGCCGCAGCGAATCGGACTGCTCGGAAGCCGGCAAGGCTCGTCGAGCCTGACTCAGCGACCGCGGTGCTCAACGCCTTGAGCATGGGTGCAAGTCGCCCGTAGCCGCCCGGCTTCAACAAGTCGGAGCAAACCGTCGCCGGGTTGGCACCCATCGCAATCGTGTCGGCGACGTTCCCCTTGGTCACTCCGGCCGAGAACGACACCATCACCTCGCCATCGGAGCCCGGCACGTCAAGGGTGCCAGGTGCCAGACCGCCGAGCAGCTTGTCAAGTACGGCGGTTGCTAGCACGTGAAGGGGTGGGCCCGACACGTACATCGCGTCCTCGGGCATCCATGACTTGTGGTTGTTGACAACCAAGGTGTTGGTGAGCTTGATACCGAACCGGTGGCCGTGTCCCTTGGCGAACTCGTTCAGTTCAGTGATGAGTGCGATTGCTCGATCGAGGTGGAGGTCTTCGTCGAATGCCGACGACTTCAACTGAATGTAGTCGTACCCGAGCGCGTCGTGGACAATCGACGACACGCCGTCGAGGCCGATCAAGGTTGGGTTGAGCTTGACAATCGTATGGATGTCGTGATCGGCGATGAGGTGCCGTGTGATCGCCTCGATCTCGTCGGGCGGACATCCGTGGAAGGTCGACAAGGTAATCGTGTCGGAGATGGTGGCCGGGATGTCGAGGTCGCGGAATTTGGCGAACTCATCGGGAATGTCGGCACGCAGCCGGTTGATCTCTGAGGTTGCGTCTTTCATGGAGCGAATAAAGCTTGCGACCTTGTCGCTCTTGATGCCTGCTAGGTCGTAGCCGACAGACATGTCAAACACAAAGGGGCCTGGATCCGCGCCGACGTGATCGCGTAATGGCTCCCATCGCTGGAGCATGTGGATGATCATCCACGCCTTGGTGTACTCCTCAAGGCTCTGCTCGACGGTGAGCTCTTGACTCCACTCGATGTTGTAACCGATGGTCTGCATGTCGATACAGGGGCGGGCGATGTCGAGATCGTCGAGCACCTGCACTGTCTTCAACTCGAATAAGCGTGATCCGCCGAGCCAGGCAAGCACGATGTTCTGCGCCATTTGGCTGTGCGGCCCAGCAGCCGGACCGATCGGCGTAGCGCACGGACGGCCGAGGAATTCGAAGCCGAGATCGACGGCGTCAGGGCCGGTCTCTCGCTTCCAGATGCGCGCCGACGGTAGATCGAAGATGCGTTGTCGCGTCGTCCACTCGTGGTGGATGCGGCGCAGAAGCGTGCCGAGGGAGAGCGGCGTGAGCGGGGGCTGCGGTGTGTCGGGAGTGGCAGGTGGTAATCCTTGGGTCACGGCATGTTCTCCAGTGCTTGGTGCAGCCGCACAGCCTGCTCGGCGGCCTTGGCGCGGACCTCGTCGCCGTCGACACGGACGGGCCGACCATGACGCAGGGCGGGTTCACCCTCAATGTCGACGTCGATTGCGTTGATCGTGGTGGTGAAGGCGACGTGCCACGGCTCAATCGTCGGGTAGCTCCAGGTGACTGTGTCGTAGCGCGCCTCGGGCCACAGCTCCCACCCGGCTTCGAGCCACGACCATGCGGTGTCCGGGCTGGCCGCGACGTCGACCTCGCGGTGTTTCGCGTAGGCCAGTTGGAATTCAGCCAGCATGTTGGCACCGATGCCATCGGTGCCGAGTGCGACCGGGTTGCTGAAGCGAGCTGGGTGGGCGTAGCCGACGGCATTGTTCATGTTCGACCGCGGATTGTGGACGATCGTGCCACGCAGGCCGTGATCGCCTTGCAGGTGAACACCGTGGATCAGCAGCCAGTCGTCGGCGGTGAGGTCGCGAAGCCGATCAGCGGCGTCGACGTCGTCGGGACCTTCGGCGACATGAAGGTGCACGCCCACCCCATGATGCTCGGCGAGCTCCGCTGCGGCGGCTAGTTGGTCGTCGGTGCATGTGAACGAGGCGTGCACGCCGACCATGCCGCGGCGGCCAAGGTCACCCAACGCAGCGCATTCAGACAAATACCGGTCGTTTTCCTTGAGGCCGCGCTCGGCGCCATCGCCACGGTGGCGATCGGTGATGCCGTAGCAAGTGTTGATCCGCAGCCCGACCTCACGCACGGCGTCCGCGACGGTCGACAGCGATCCCTCAATTGCGTTCGGAGACTCGTGGTGATCGACGATCGCCGTGCACCCCGCTTCGAGCGCCTCGAGGGCGCCGAGCTTGGCCGACCACTCGATCATGTCAAGGTCGAGTGCACGATCGAGCCGCCACCACACGTTCTCGAGAATCGATAAGAAGTTGGTCGGCGTCGACGGCGGAGCCGGCATCCCTCGAGCGAGAGCGGAGTACAGGTGATGGTGCGCGCACACCATTCCCGGCGTAATCATCGCGCCCCTACGCCATAGCTGGTGTTTGACATCAGCTGTGAAGACTTAGGTCCAGGCGGACGCGCGCTCACGGTTGGACTCGTTCTGCATAGGTAGCTCGCTGTGCCAGACACCTGTGGCCTGACGGAGCGCTGCTGCCACGGCGCCGGCGGTGGGGACGAGACCGATCTCGCCGACGCCCTTGATTCCATACGGCGAGTTGGGCTGCGGCGACTCGACGAGGATTACGTCGATGGGCGGCATGTCTTTCGGGCGGATAATGTCGAGTCCGCGCAAAGTGGTGTTGACGGGGAATCCGGTCTCGTCGCATGGAAAACCCTCGGTGAGGGCATAGCCGAGTCCCATGTGCACGGCGCCTTCGACCTGGCCCTCACAAAGCATTGGGTTCACCGCCTTGCCTACGTCGTGGGCGGCTACGACCAGTTCGATCGCGCCGGTCTCAGGGTCGGCGATGATCAGCTGCGATGCGTATCCGAACGTCGAGTGGATAATCGGGTTCTCGATCCCGTCGCTCAGCGAGTTAGTCCAGTCGACCCGGTACTCGCCTTCGTAGTCGACCCCCGGCTCGCAGCCACCAGCCAGCGCAGCCTCACATGCTGCCTTCACCGAACCTGCACCCATGAGCGTGCCGCGAGACCCGGTTGTCTGCCCCGCCCCCAACTCGCGTGTCGAATCAACGATCACGCGGATGCGGTCTGCGTCGATGCCGAGCTCTTGGACAGCGACCTGCAACGCCACCGAATGAACGCCCTGGCCCATCTCAGTCCAGCAGTGGCGGACCTCGACGATTTCGCTGTCGTCGCGAAAGTGAACGACTGCCTTGGCGATCTCCTTGAAACCGTTGCCGAGCCCCGAGTTTTTCAACCCGAGCCCGATGCCGACCGCCTTGCCCTCTGCCACAGCCGCGTCGTACGCCGGCTTGACTGCGTCGAGGCAGGCGCGGGCACCCAGGCTGCCGTTATCCATCACCTGGCCCGGCCCCCACACGTCGCCAGGCGCAACGACGTTGCGTGATCGCATCTCCCAGCCACTGATGCCGACTTGTTCGGCCAGCCGGTCGATCACGCCTTCCATCGCGAACTGAGCCTGGTTGGCGCCGAACCCGCGGAACGCACCGCACACCGAGTTGTTGGTACGAACAGCGATTGCCTCGACGTCGATGTTCGAGCACACGTACGGTCCGCTGGCGTGACCGGCTGCGCGTTCGAGCACCTTCATTCCGACCGAGGCATACGGACCAGAGTCGCCGATCATTCGGATCTGGAGCCCGACAAGCTTGCCATCAGCGTCACATCCGGCTCTGTAGTGCATGCGAATCGGGTGTCGCTTCGGGTGCATCAGCAGCGACTCCTCGCGCGACAGCGTGATCTTGACCGGTCTACCCGTGAGCCAGGCCGCAAGCGCTGTATGCGCTTGGTTCGACATGTCCTCTTTGCCACCGAAGGCTCCGCCGTTCGACACTAACTCGGTGGTGATGCGTGACCTGTCGACGCCGAGCATCGCAGCGATGTCGTTCCGGTCGTCCCAGATGCCCTGTCCACCTGAATACACGTAGAGGCTCGCGGGCTCGGCGCCCTCGATGTCTGACGCCGGGGGCGACGGGACGGCGAGGGTGGATTCGGGTTCCAAGAAGGCGTGTTCGATGCGCTGGGTCTGGAACACCTGATCGACCGTGAACGTCGCACCTTCAATCGCTGTGTCAGCGTCGCCGCGCAAGTACGACGACGTCGACAATACGTTGCCTTCAAGTTCCCAAACTGCATCGTCGGTTTGGTCGACCACCCGTATCGGGTCAACGAGTGGTTCGAGTACGTCGTAGGTGACCTCAACCAATGAAGCCGCTGTACGAGCCTGCAGTCGGGTGTCGGCCACGATTACGGCGAGCACGTCGCCGCGGTACGAGGTTCGTCCGCCGACGGGGATCATCACTGGCCAATCTTTGTGGATCAATCCGACTCGGCGTGCTGCCGGGATCGAGTCGGCCGTGAACACTGCTCGTACGCCGGGCGAGGCGATCGCGGCTGAGGTGTCGATTGCGAGTACGTCGGCGCGAGCATGAGCAGCTAGGTGCAGCGCACCGTTGAGCATGTCGGGCACCGACATGTCGTCGATGAAGCCACGCTTGCCAACTGCGAGCTCCCGCCCCTCGTACTTCGTGCCGCGTGATCCGACGCCGCCGGGTTTCACGGACACCGGCACTTCGTCACGAGCCAACGCTTCGACCGCGTCGAGCACTTTCACGTAGCCGGTGCACCGACAGAGGTTGCCGCCGAGGTGGCGGCTCGCTTTCTCACGAGTCAAGTCGGCGCCGTCTTTGTCGAGCAGCGACTTGGCGCGCATGACGATTCCCGGCGTGCAGAACCCGCATTGCAGCGCACCGCAGGCTGCGAACGCCTCGGCGTAGCGGGCGACCTCGTCGTCGGGCAGCCCTTCGAGGGTGATGACGTCGGAGCCAGCAACCTTTTCGAGTGGCGTCGAGCACGCGATACGTGCCTTGCCATCAATTAGCACCGTGCAGCAGCCGCACTGTCCCGAAGGTGAGCAACCATCCTTGGCTGAGATGATCCGCTGGCTCTCGGGTAGGCCGTCACGGATCGCGGACAGGAGGTGGGGGTGATCGCCAGGTACACTCACCTGCTCGCCGTTTAGAGAGAACGAGCACATCGGCATCTCGTCAGGCGGAGGGCCTGTGTTGGGTTGATCGAGGGTAGTCATTGCGCCTCCGGGCTCAATCGTGGACGCTGGTGATGGCCGATGAGCTTCTCTCCTGAGTGCGTATCGCTCGATTCAGGGGTTTCGGCGTTTGTCGATCTGAGGCTGGTCGACTTGGGTTCGATCGTAGCCGCAGTCAACGACCTGTGCCCGGGGTCGGCGATAAGCCCGTACATGTCCGGGCGGCGATACCGGTCGAAGTCGAACAGTGTCTTCTTGTAGCGGTCACACATGTCGAGGTCGCATCGTGCGACCACCAACTCGTCGTCGATCGAGATCGACTGCGCCACAATCTGACCCGACGGGGCAATGATCGAGGTCTGCGCAAGCGACTGAACACCCTCTTCGACGCCGCCCTTCGCAACCCCGACCACCCACGTGCCGTTCTGATACGCGCCGGCTTGCATGACAAGGTGGTTGTGGAACGCCTGGAGCGGATTCTGTGATGGGTCGGGCGCGTAATCGAGCGGCGTGTTGTAGCCGATGAGGATTATCTCGGCGCCCAGCAACCCCATGACGCGA
>Ga0213866_10001061_pt1 | contig 20885 bp, 17 predicted proteins | sample PICome_11_FD_160079 | JGI IMG/M metagenome (GOLD analysis project Ga0213866, IMG submission 160079) | Coastal seawater microbial communities near Pivers Island, North Carolina, United States - PICO284 | ecosystem: Environmental > Aquatic > Marine > Coastal | place: USA: North Carolina...
TTCTCTTGTTGAATTTCCATCCCATATATGAACATTTTTATCTTGTAAATATTTAGCATTTGTTGAACCTTTTAAAAACCATAATAATTCTTCTAAAACACCTCTATAAAAAACTTTTTTTGTAGTGAGTAAAGGAAAATTAATAATATTAGTAAATTTTAATAAATAACCAAATTTACTAATTGTTACACCATTTCTTGTTTGTATTTCTTCACCATCATTTAATACATTTTTTAAAAGTTCTATATAACCTTTTTCATTTTCATAATACATTTATATTATATATAATTAAATAATTTTAAATAAATTTAAAAAGTTCTTTTTTTTAAATTTATTTTGTTCCAAAAAATTTAAAATCTCCTCTATACAAGGTCTCTTATTTGGTTCTTTATCCCACATTTTTTTTATTAAATCGGAAAAATTATTAGAATTTAACCAATCCATTTTTTTTATATTTGGTCTTATATTTTCATTTATAATTAATAAACACATTGCACTATTTTCTAAATCGTATTCATAGAATGGTTTCAAACCTGTACACATAAACCAAAAATTTAATGACAATGAATAAATATCTATTTTTAAATCGTAGTTATCGCAATTATTTGTTACTTCTGGTGCCATATATCTTAAAGTCCCAGTCATTCCACTCATATTATAATTATCTTTTTTTGATTTCAAATGTTTAGATAATCCAAAATCAGTTAATTTTAAATTTAAAGAATTGTCTAATAATAAATTTGAAGGTTTTATATCTCTATGTATGATTGGATAATAACAATTATGTAAAAAATATATCGCCTGTGTTAATTGTATTAACCATTTATGCAATAATTTAATATTAGGTTTCCATTTTTTATATATATTTTTGTTATGATAATACTGTTCTAAATTACCATTTTCCATATGTTCGTATATTAATAAAATTGGTTCATTTAATGTACACGCTCCCAAAAATAATACTAAATTAGGATGTCTTAATCTCGATATTATTGATATTTCATTAATTAAATCATTTTTATTAATATCATTCATTTTTTTGCTAGTGTTTACATTTAACATTTTGACTACACATTCTATTCCTCTCCAATAAGTTTTATAAACTTTTCCCGTTGAACCAAATCCTATCAAATTATTATTTACTATATTAAATTCATTATGTTTTAATTCCCACCATTCTGTAATACCTCTTTTATCAAATGGCATATCTTTAATATATAATGAATGGTTTGAATAATCTGAATCATTATAATTTTCATTTAATGTAATATCATTATCATTATCAATATCGCTATCACTCATTATCTATAAAAAAAGTACATGTTTTTAATATATAATTTTTTTTTATATATAAATATTTTAATCTAAAATAAAAATAGACATAATGAATATTGATGTTTATCGTTCAACTATTTGTAAATTAAGTTATTCTAATAACAGAAATGATTCTATATTTATTTCAGATAATATAACTAAATTTAATAAAATTTTATAAAAAAGTACATATCTTTAATAATAAAATTTTATTAAATATATATTTTTTTTATTTAAAAATTTAAAATATGTACTTTTTATAAATGTATTCTAATCAAATTACTTCCAATAGCGAACATAAAGTAAGGTATTTTGTTAAAATAATAAACGGTAATTTGTTTATTATGGATAATAATGGAGAATTTTTTTTATGAATATTAGTATGATGAAGTACTATTTGTATTATCTACAACTGATGATGATATATTTGTTGTATTACTTGTTGATGTTTCAATATTATTAAAATCTAAAATCATAAAAACATAACCGGGACCTCCTGCATAAGAACCTCTAGCAAATTTATCAGGAGCACCATTATAATATTTTTGCCCACCTGGACCACCTGCGCCGTAGTATATTCCTTGTTCCCAATGAAATCTTATTCGTCTATCACTCCAATAAGTAAAAAATTCATCTAATATATCCCAAATTGATGTATTAGAATTTAAATTGATAGTTTTTAATATTGTTGATATAGGACCACCTGCTTGACGATTATAACTATCTAAAACACTATTTCCTCCATTCCCACCACCAATATGTGATATATGCGATGGTGATATTTCATATTGACCACCGTTTGTTATCCCCCTATAATTAGTATAAGCATGTCCCTCGAGTCCACCATTACCTTTAATAATATACTCAACTCCACTACTATCTACCCATTTTGTTGTAGTATCTCCACCTGGAGAAGGATAAGCAAACCCTTTGCCGCGCGAACCGATATCAACAGTTAAATTTAATTCTTCAGTCATTAAATAATCGTGAATATATGCTTGACCTCCACCACTACCTCCGCCACTTTGATATATTGTAATACCATATGTATTATCCCAATACATGCCAAAATTATAATATGCAGACGATGGCCACTTAGAGTATACTAATCTATAATTCTGATATCTTGTATATACATACCCCCCAGGATTACTTGTATATATTCCACCAATATAAGGACTACCACCACCTCCTCCTCCTCCTCCAGAAACTACACTAAAATAAGAATTTGCATATGGTATTTTTATATTATATGATTGTAAGTTAGTATTTCTATTATCATAATTACTACTAGAATTTGTATTATTATTATTTTTTAATTCTAAAATCCAATAATATTTATTTGTATAATCATCATCAATATATTTATATAAAACAAATCTAAAATTTACAGGACCATAAAATTTATCAGTTATATCACTATATCCATATTTGTAACCATCATATACATAATACCACATATCACTCAAATCATTAACATAATTTTGAGATTTTATAATTGTTTTATAATTTTCTAAATTTTCAATAACATTACTAAAAGAAATATGTCCATATTTTTCTGCTAAATAATTTTCAACATTTATTTTTTCATCTAAATTTAATTCTTTATCATAAAAAATTATTTCTGCTATTTCCCAATTACTTATTTCTGTTGAATATGTTTCTCCAGTATAATATCCATAATTAATTGATAATTGAACATTATAATCACTATATTTTTGAGGATAATTAATACCTATATATTCATAATAATTAGTACAATCTTGACCATTATATCTTGCTGTATTTTGAGTTTCTATACCAATCATCCAATAATCAGTTTCAGAATGTTGTTTATGAGTAGTTGTATGCCATCCCGACTTATAATTATGACTTCTACCAGAATGATTACCATGAAATCCCCATAATGTATTTTGTCCTGTTCCTGCAGAGGAATCAAATATTCTTCTATTATAAGTTGTATTATTTTTATCACCAACATATCTCGCTACATAACAAAATGTATAATCAAAATTTAATCTGAATGGCAATTTATACCCGCTATTATAATCTCCTTTTATAACATTGAAATAATTATTTCCTATAGTCCCTTTAGTACCTCTTTCAAAATATCTAACAATTGGATTACCTCTATATTTTGTTATATGTCTATTATATCCCGAAGAATCATACCATTGTTTAACTATATTATCTGATATATATAATGATTCATATTTTGTTTCATATCGTGCATATATGTTATCCACTAATGGTATATTATCTATAAATGAAGAAGTACTTTTAAAATTGGATAATGATATAATGCCATTATTTGGTATAGAAATATTATGATCATATTTATCTAAATTTTCAAGATAATAATTTGTTATTTTGATATTTTTATTATCAAATTTATCATCAAAAACCTTTGATAATTGTGAAAATTTAACATTTTTTTTAGTTGGAATATTATCTGGTTTATTATCAAGAATGCTAGTTAATTCTTTACCATATATATCCCATTTTGAAAAATTCAAATATTCTTTACCTCCAATTTGAGATACAACTAAACCATAATTTTCAAATGTCTTAAATTTAGTCAATCTATCATTATCTGATAATTTATATTCAAATGCAACATTTAAATTATTTTGATTATCATATTTATTATTTAAATTTGTTTTGTTTATATTTTTATGAATTATCAATTCCCAATCTTCATTATTATTTTTTCCATAAATTCTAAAATCATGTGGAAAATAATATATTGCATTATCATATGTTGATATATTTAATGAATTAGAATCAAGTAATGCAATTATAAATTTAGTCAAAAGTATCTTATAAGGTAAATTTATCGTTATCCATTCGCCAGTATAAGATGAATCTTTTAAATATGATGTGCCATTAAATAATGACCGCGCAGATAATGTATTTAATGGTTGATTGTTCCAAGTATAACTATTTGATTGCCACATACCATTATAATAATTATTTCTAAAAATATTTAATGGTTTATCATTTTCGTAATATGTAGAAGAATATTGAATTTCATATTGACCGTTCCCATATATTTTATTTTCAATAAAAAAATTTTCAAATAATAATATTCCACTTTTGTAATATGGAGGATATAATCTTTCTTCTTTAAATAATACATATTTTGTCATGTTATATGAAGTCATTATTCCATTTTTAATTCCATGAATTAATTCGGTACGATTTAATATAGTATTATTTAATTCATTTACATTACCGTCATCGTCTAATATTTTTGTTTTTAATTCTAAAAAATTGGAAGATATATTATTATGAACATATCTTATTATTATTATACCATCACCTCCTTTTCCACTTGTTCCACCTGAATTCCTATGCCCCCCACCACCACCTCCTGTACCATCCATTCCCCCTTTGGCGTCTCCTGAATTTGCTCCATTACCACCTCCTCCTAAACCACCTGTTCCATTTGCACCTGAACCCGAACCCATTCCTCCGCCTCCTGCAAACCATCCATTATCTCCATATTCTGTACCAAAAATAGCAGAAAAATCCATACCTATACCCCCATTACCACCGGTATCTCCGCTATGTCTTGTACCTGCACCTCCTGCACCACCACCACCGCCACCCGAATAACTACCACTTCCCTGAGCACCATTATTACCGTAACCTCCACTTGTTGAAGATTGTTGATTTCCTGTACCGCCTGCACTATTATTTCCACCACCTCCACCACCTGAACCACCACTTCCTGTACTATTATTATTACTTTCATTCCATTGTCCACCTTTGCCACCTCCTTCTGCTGTATATGTTATACCATCAATTACTATAAAACTATTATTTCCTTTATAACCAGAAATATGTGATCCTGAAGTTCTTGATGCGCCTCCCTTACCAACACTTAAATTTGAATTTAATATATTTACATTTGTTAAATATATTAAACCACCAGCACCTCCACCACCAGCATCTCTAACACCGCCAGACCCACCACCACCAACAATCAAAATATCACAAAGAGTACTTTCATTAAATGTAATATTATATGAAGTCTGATTATCGCCAGTATTTTGAAATACAACATATTTATAATTACTATCTAAAGTATTAATTGATGCGATTGGAGTAGTTACTGGATCTGTACTAACATCATCACTATCGCCTTCACTTATCCATTTTTGTTCTAAATGATTATATATATTTAATCTTTCAGTACTTGTTAATAATCTATTAATAATTATAATTTCATACATATCACCTGTTATACCACTAGCACCAATATATTGACTTGCGCTTGAATTTAAAGCACCAAAAAATGTATTATTTGTTCCACTTGGCGATAAACTACTAAAACTTGTATTTAAAGAATTATTAATATAAAATTTGCCTGTCTGTCCTGGTGTATTATATTCACAATTAACTATTACAGTTTTATTTTCTGTAAAATTATATGTTGCACTTGCTGCTCCACCATTTCCTCTACCAACAAAATGTTTTGTTCCAGAATCGGATTTATATAGTATTAAAGTTCTATCATATCCGCCATTATCCTGTGACCATAACCATCTAAAATTTGTATGAATAGAATTTGGTTTCCATACTACAAAAATATTCATAGTTGAATAGTTATTTAAGTTTATAGTTGAATTATAAGCATTTGCGCCATTAAAAAAAAGACCGGTACCATTATAAGTTGGTGCGTATGATGATCCATTAAATGTTGTGAAACTACTACTACTTAAATTATTCCAACTAGTAACGATATTACCATTTGTTAATGAACTATTATTTGTACCATCAATATTTTTTGCATCATGCCATAATACAACATCAGAACCAAGATTAGTTATACTAGTTTCCGTTGTTTTTTCCGATACTTCTCTTCCAAAAATTTCAAAATTTGACATAGCTAGAACATGTGTATTACCAATTTTGTTAACAATTAATGCATATTTATTATAATTTTTAGCATTTTCAATATTTTTAGTATATGCAATATTTGGAATTGAATTATAAGTTTCATATTCATAATCATCATCAATATAATCATCAATAATTAATTCCCAAGCATAATTAAAATATCCATATAATCTATATTTTTTAGGTAATCTATTTGTATAATTGCTATTTAAAAGAGTTGAAACAAATCTTATTTTTGTTGGTATTATATTAACAGGCATCTTAATTGTTATCCAATCACCATAATAACCTAAATTGTTAAAAAAATGATTCCCTATATATTCACCATTATCATATTGATTATTTTGCCAAGTAGCATCATTATGATAAGTAATATTTTGTGATGAAAAAACATAATGCGGACTATTATTAGTACTATTATGTCTTGTAGAATATGCAATTTCATATATTCCATTATCATATTCTGCGTTTTCTATAATATATATATCAGATGAATCGCCATCAATTTTATCAAAATAATTAAGTCTTGCATATTGAGAAGGATATATTCTTTCATCAGTATACATATCATTAGGTGTATTCCAATAAAGTTTTGTATATGATAATGAATTTAAAAAATTTGGTATATCATAATTTAAATCAAAATCAAATTCAATAAATTTTTGAAAAATAGCGGTATTTTTATCAAGTATTAGATAATTATTAAAATCACCGTTTACAATAGTATTATAATCTGTTGTATTATTCGTAATAATACCATCATTATTTAAATTAAAATTTAAATCAGTTGTAATATTTATATTATTACTTCTATCGTTGTTATGATAAAATTTTAAATTACCAAATTCAATTTCGCGAATTCTAATATTATCAAGAATATTTTGTGAAATAACTTCGTATCTTATTTTTTTTAATTTATTCATTTAATTATATAAAGAAATTAAAATTATATTTATATATAAAATGCCAAGTTACTACGATATTATAGGAAATAAATTAATTGATTATAATAATCAAAATTATGATTTAAAAGAAACTACTACTAATAAATATTTTGGATTATATTTTAGTGCAAAATGGTGTGGACCATGTAGAAAATTTACACCAAAATTAATAGAATTTTATGATAAAGTAGAAAATTTCGAAGTAATATTTATTTCATTAGATTCAGATGAAACAGAATTTAATGACTATTTTTCTAAAATGCCTTGGAAATCATTACCTTTTGATAATGAAAAATCAGAAAAATTATCAGAATTTTTCAGTGTTCAAGGTATACCATCATTAGTACTGGTAGACTACGAAGGTAATTTATTAACAAGCAAGGGAAAAGAATTAATTCAAAATAATAGTGATATGTTAGAATTAATAGTTAATAAAAAATATAACTATTTATTAGTTGAAAAAACTGCCGAATTAATAAAAGGACAAGGTGATGGTAGAATATCAGAAGATGATGTTATAAAACTAATTAAGATATTAGATAATAAAAAAATAACAACAAATGATTATAAAACTATATTTTATATTTTACATAATTTTAAATTTACAGATCCGGCAATAGATAAATTTTTATTTTATTTACAATAAATTGTTCAATAATGCACTTTATCTAAATTATTTTTCCAATTTTGAAAAGTTTCATAAGCATTAGTATTTTCAATATGTATCATTTTAACCTCTCTATCTTCTATATTTTTTGATATTTCATCATAAATTTTTTGATCATCAAAATCTATAGAAGCTGCATCTAGTCTAGTATTTGCATAATATACAGTATGAATTCTTGACCAATAAATAGCAGATAAACACATCGGACAAGGTTCACAACTAGTATATAAAATACATTCACTTAAGTTAAAATCATTTAATTCTTTACAAGCATTTCTAATTGCAACAATTTCTGCATGTGCAGTAGGATCATTATCTACAGTTACTTTATTATTACCATTCGCAATAATTTTATTATTTTTAGTTATTACTGCACCAAATGGACCACCATGACTATTATTTGAATTTTCAATTGCTTTTTTCATAAATTTAATAGTATCTTTATTATCTTTAAATTTGTGATATTCTTTTACAAACTCACTCATAATTTAATTATTATTTTATAAGTATTTTTTAAATAATTATAAAATAATAGAATGGATATTGAAGTTAAACCAAATAAATGGACAACAGAAAATAGAGTTGGATTTACAAATGATATATATAAAACATTTAATCGTAGTAAATATCCAAGTAAAGTTAAAAAAGAAAAATGTAAATGTACCGAAGGAGAATGTGATATAGATATTAAAACCATACAATTATTTCCACATCAAAGAATATTAAAAGACTTTTTACAATTTGATAGTCCATATAGAGGTGTTTTGGCATATCATGAATTAGGTTCTGGAAAATCTGCTGCATCAATTGCAGCAGCAGAAGGATTTATTGAAAAAAGAAATATATATGTTTTAACACCGGCATCATTAGCAAAAAATTATGAGAATGAGTTGTTAAAAATATCAACATTAGGTTTAAATATGAAAAAGTCATGGAGTCAATTAAAAATTAAAGGAACGGGAAAATCCAAAGATTTAATTGATAAATTAAAAAAATACGGAATATCTGATAAATTTATAAAAAAAGATAATATAATATGGATACCATTATATCAAGATGATATAGATGATAAAGAGATTGATATAATAAAAAGAAATGTTACTTACAGAAATATAAGTAAACAAGATAAACAAAGAGTTGATGAAACAATAATGCATATTATAAAAAATAAATACACTTTTATAAGTTATAATGGATTAACGCAAAAATTAGTAACTGACTTAAATAAAAAAACATTTAATAATTCATTTGTAATTGTTGATGAAATACATAATTTAATAAGTCGTATTGTAAATGGTTCAAAACTTGCTAGAAGTATTTATAATAATTTAATGACTTCTGAAAATTGTAAATTAGTATTATTATCTGGCACACCAATCATAAATAATCCTTATGAAATAGCTACATTATTAAATTTAGTGAAAGGACCAATGACAATGTATAATTATAAATTATTAAGCACATCAAAAGAATGTGATATTGAACAAATAAAGAAAAAATTAAAAGAAAGTACTATGAGTAATTTTATAGATTATTTATATTATCAAGATAAAACTATATCAATTGCTTTATTACCACAAGGATATGTTAGAGAGAATAATTCATATAAAGTTAAAAATGAAAATTGGATTTTTACAAAAAGTAAAGTTTTAGAAAATATTGAAAACGAACTAAATAAAATAAAAGATCTCAAAGTTAGTAAAAAATATAGCGAAAAAAATTACTATGCTTTACCAAATACAAAAGAAGATTTTGATAAATTATTTATAGATAAAAGATGAGGAAAATCCTAAAATTAAAAACGAAGATTTATTTCAAAGAAGAATTATGGGAACTATAAGTTATTATAGAACATCAGGAACAGAATTGTTTCCCGAATTATTGCCAATTAAAATTAATTATTTAAATATGACCGAACATCAATTAGGAATTTATGATGAAGTTAGAACAAAAGAAAGAGCAATGGATGAAGCAAATAAATATAATAAGTTTAAAAAAGATGTGATGTCAGATAAAAATTCTGTGTATAGAGCATTTAGTCGCATGGTATGTAATTTTGCATTTCCAAATGAAATTAAAAGATTATTTCCACAAGATATTAGAAAAATATTAAAAAAAGAATTAGATGTAAAAGAAGAAGATGAAATTGAAGAAAAAGAAGTAGATAATAAAATTAAAGTTCAAATGGAATATGAAAAAATGATTAATGAAGGAATTGATGAATTAGTAAATGGTAATTATTTAACAAATGAAAATCTTAAAACAAAATTTAGTCCAAAATATTTTAAAATGTTAACCGACATTGAATCATCTCCTGGTTCCGTATTAATATATTCACAATTTAGAACAGTTGAAGGTTTGGGTATTTTTACTAAAGTATTAGATCAAAATAATTATAAAGAAGTTAAAATAATTAAAACTGATAATGGTTATAGATTTGAAGATATTTCAATATTTAATGAAGAATATGATAATAAAAGATACATACTATTTAGCAATGATAGAGAAAAAACTAATCAATTAATGAATTTATTTAATGGAGATTATAGTTTAGTTAATGAAGAATTATTTAATGAATTACCTGATAGAATTAAAACAAATAATAAATTTCAATTATATGGAAAAATGATAAGAATTATGATGATTACACAATCTGGAGCAGAAGGTATATCCTTAAAAAATGTAAGAAGTGTATTAATAACGGAGTATTTTTGGAATTCTGTTAGAATTAATCAAGTTATTGGTAGAGCAGTTAGAACTTGTTCACATGAATTATTACCAAAAGAAGAAAGAAATGTACAAGTAATAGGTTATATAATGAAATTGACAAAAGAACAGTTGAAAAAAAATTTTACAATTAAAAATCTTGATAAAGGAATTACAACAGATGAACATATATTACAAATAGCAAAATCAAAAGAAAATTTAATTAATCAATTTTTACAAATGTTGAAAGCAGTTTCATTTGATTGTATAATTAATTCTGAACAAAATAAACCATTAGAATCGGGATATAAATGTTATAATTGGCCTATTAATTTAGATAGCAAGAAATTATCATATACTAAAAATATTGATGAAGATTACAAAATATTAAGAACAATGAAATATAAAAAACTGAAAAAAGATAAAGGGAAATCAGTTTTAATTAATGATAAAAAATATGTTAAATTGAATAATAAATTTTATGATTACGATAGTTATATAAATGCAGGTATATTAATTAAAGTAGATATATAAAAATAAAATATTATAAAAATATAATGGAAACCACAGATAATTGTTGCATTTATATAACAAAATATAAAAGGAAAAAATGTAATTGTAGAACAATATTTGAGAAAAAATTATGTTATAAACATGCAAAATATAGTAAAATTGATTTTTTTGAGTTATTAAACAATATATTTTGTAATAGTATAAATGAAATTGAATTAATAAATATTATGAATATTAATAAGGTTTTTGATTATATTAATATTCATAATAATAATGATAAAAAACTCTTTATTAAATTAATAGATTATTTATATTCTGTCAATGATTTAATAAATATATCATTAAATAATAATATAATTGTTAAAAAAAAATCAAAATCTGACTTAATTATAAATATATATTCAATATTACAAAATACAGTTAATATTGAAAAATATATTAATCTAAATAACTTAAAAAATTTTCAAATTAAAATTAGAAATAATATAATAAAAAATTATACAATAGATAATGTAACACATAATAAAGATCCTTTTACATTAGATTTAATAACTGAAATACCTGAAGAATTAAAATTTTATTTTAGAGATGAAAAGTTGTATTGTTTTAATATTAAAGAATTTGAATATTATTTGAGAAATAATAACAAAAATCCATATACCAACAATATTATAAAAAAAAACATTATTGATAAATTACATAAACAAATTAATAAAAAAAATATTGAATTAATAACTAATAATGAATATATATGGCACAATATTAATCAAGCATACACAGATGTTGTTTATTATATGGAAAAAATAGGATTTTATAATAATATATTATGGTTTATTGAATTACAATATATAGATGTGTTTAATATAATATTATATTATAATGAATTATCTTCACAAGAATATGTAAATATTACATATTTTGAAAGAATATTAGATGAATTAACAGAAAATAATTACCATTATGAATTTGCAAAAGAAATAATTAATTTATTTAAAAATGGTAATGAACATTTTCTATTATGTTGCAATTTTATTAAATCATTGGGAAAAGTATCAAAAAAATTTGAAGAAAATATCCCAGAATGGTTAGATAATACAACACAAACATATTTAAATGTAATTAATAATAATTTTTTAACAATTTTATTAAATAATTATATGAGTAATTCAAATGTAATATATACTAATATTGGATATAATTATGATGAAATAGATAATAATGAAAACGATTTAGAAACAACAACAATGTATTACTTAATGGATTACATTAATAGAAATAGATAAATAATAGTTATATATATTAAGAATGAGTAATGATAAAATGTATTATAATTATAAAAAATTAGAAAAAGAATCTAGAAATGAAATTAAAGAAAATACTAATACAATTAGTTTTGTATATAAATTTAAAATAGCTTTATATTGTTTTATATTATTTATATTATTATCAAATAAAAATACATATAAAATTTTAGATATTATAATTAAAACATTTAGAAGAGATACAAATGATATTATTGATGAGAATGGTGAACCATTAATATTTGGTATATGTATAGTAGGATTAATATTTTCGTGTATAATATTATTTATATCATAATTTTTTTTGTGTAAATAAAATATTTAATTTAATATAATTTATAAAATAGAAAGAATATAAAATGGCAAGTAATATAACATCAGAATTAATAATCTCAAATAACGAACAAACTACATTTGATAATGTACCGTTAAGTAATAATAAATTAACAAAGGAACAAAAGATTTTATTAAAAAAGTATAAAGACAAAAGTCTAATAATGGGAATATTGGGAAAAAGATCATATGATTTTTTTTCTACATTACAATCATTAGTTAATATACCTTTAATATTATCAAGTACAACATTAGCAATATTAAATAGTGCATCATTAACTGGTGAAGAAATGAAAATACCAAACATTGTTATAAATAGTATTACTGGTTTAACATTAGCATTAGTAAATAACTTTAAGATAAATGATAAAGTAAGTGCATTTAAAAATTTAGGTATAAAAATGACTAAACTAAACAATAGAATTGAAGAAGCAACTGCAAATGATTTAGATAATATAACAAGTGAAAAATTATCATTATTTATAAAAGAATATGAAACATTAAATGAAACATGTGATTATAGTTTTCCAACAAGTATTAAAAAGAAAATATATGATAGATACAAAAATAAAGGGTTAACTTTGCCAAATGCACTAATAGGATTTGACGATTTTAGTATAGAAGATTTAAATGCAAATAACATAAACGGTTTAAATAATGTTTAAGATTAAATTTTTTTTATAATATTTTTATAAAAATATTCTACTAATGTTTCCCAACGATAATGCGTAAGTATATGTTTACGAGCATTTTCACCATGTTTTTTAAGTAAATTTCTATCCATATAATATTTAAAGAATATTTCTGCACATTCATGTGGTGATATTAGTTCTGCTTTACCACCAATACCAACACTTTTGTGATCTAAATATATATAACTTTTGGGTTCAATCTTAAAAGAAAAATCATCAGATAAAAATTCAATCATACCTCCCAAATATGAAGCAACTTGTGGTTTTCCAACACCCAGTCCTTCAAAAGTACATAGACCAAAACCTTCACCATCTGCTGTATTTAAACCAATATCACATGAATTGTATAAAATATTGATATCTCTATCTGATAACTTCTGTGGGTTATCAATTTCAACGATTGTATTTTTTGCATCTTCCCAAGGAATTTCAGTAAATCTAATTTCGTTGTAAAATACTTCCATTAAATCCCAATATCCATTCATTTGAGTTCCAACAACTAATTTCAAGTTACTTATTTTTTTAAATTTATTATAACACATAACTAAGAAATTTGCCCACGCAATAATTGATATATCCCATCTTTTTCTAGGTTGATTTCTGTTTAAATTTAATATAATAAAATCATCATCATTATAATTATAATATAATCTTGCAATAGTTTGTGGTATTGGATAATATAAATTATAATCAAATCCATGAGGAAAATTATATAATGGTTTTGTAATTCCTAATTTTTTAGCAATTTCTTGCCAATATGGTGTAAAAGTAATAATACCATCAAAAAAAGTATTTAATATTTGAATATATTCTTTTTTTTGATATTTATATACCTGATCCATATAAGATACTAATTTAAAATTTTTTTTTTCATTCCAACATTCTTTAACTAATGTTCCAACTAAAGCAGTTGTTATAATAGAGTCATTAAAAATAATTATAATGTCTTGTGGATTTTTTTTGAGATAATTACCAATTTCTTTTTCACCAAATCCATTTCTTTTTGGATTTTCATTTGCTAAAACATCATATAATATAACATTATCTAAATCATTTCTTATATTTGAACCATTTGTATTATTAACATTTTGAAAACCATAAACAGTTAATTGAATATCATCATATTTTTGTAAATATTTACATATATAATAAACAACTTTTGAATAACCATTACTAGTTCCAATTGGATAAGTACCACATAACATTATTCTTGTTTTATTATTTGTTGATTTATGCCACCAAGAATTATTATCATTTTTAGAAACTATATCGTCTTTATTTCTAATATTTTGTTCTCCAACATGAATCATATTATTAAAAATATTCATAATTAATAATACTAATTATTAACTCTTTATATCATTAAAAAAATTATGTGCTTTTATATAACCATCTAATATTAAATTATCAATATGATCATTATTACATTCGCTTTTAATACAATCTTTTTTTATATTAATTAATAAATAATTTGTAATTGGAGAATCTTCAATTATTAACAAATTATTGTTATCTTTATCGAGTAAATCAAAAAAAGCAACTTTAGATGTATTTGAATATAATAATTCTAAAAGTCTTTTATTATATTCAATAAAATTTAATTTTGTATTTTTTTTATAAATTTTAATATTATATTCGGATGAAATTTTTATTACAACACCTAATATATTATGCTTTTGTATATGATTGAAAACATTTATAGGAAAATTATTTGTAAATAAACCATCTAAATAATATTCTCCATCAATTATTACAGGTTTACTAAAATATGGAATTGACATTGATGCAGCAGTTGCATCAAAAATACTAATATTTGGTGTATTGTCAGTTGAAAATATAATATTTTCACATTTATTTAAATTAGTCGCACTAACATAGAGATTAATGCCAAATTTTTTTGTTAATTCTACAAATGTTAAATCACTTATATTGTATTTTTTATTTAAATATTCTTTTAATCTATTTGTATAAATTGTAAAAGATACAATTCCATTTTTAAAAAAAATATTTGAAAAATTATTTTTTGTAATCAATAAAGAGCAATTACATGATAACTCTTTAATAATATGTTCTAATTCTAATATATCAATTTTTAAAGAATGTGCCAATGCAAAAAAAGCACCAATTGAATTACCTGCAATATTTTTAACATCCACTATTTTTTTTTCTATATATAAATATCTTAATACACCTAACATACATACGCCATATAAACCTCCGCCAGATATAACAATATGAGTATATGTCATTTATAAATTAAATAGTCAAATATTATTTATATTATTTTTTTAATTCTTTGAGTTCTTCTAATAAAGGTAATAATGTATCCAATGTTCTTTTCATACCTCTATTTAATGCTAATTCTGATAATAAATCTAATAGATATATAATAAAAATACCAATCAAAATAAATATTGCAATATTGATTAAAGTTTTATAAAAATCATTTGTTTTATTAACATTTTCAAAATTTTCAATAATTTTTGTAGGATTATTTATAATCATATTATCATATGGATTAATTGTTTCGTCATATATATTATTAGTTTGTGGAATATTATTAGTTTGTGGAATATTATTAGTTCGTGGGATATTATTAGTTTGTTGAATATTATTATTAAATTGTTGTTGCGTATTGTTATTATTTTGACTTAATTGTTTATCAAGTGCATTTTTATAATCATTATTTTTTTTATTTAAAGAATCATTAAATTCCATTAAATCTTTTTTTGATACTAAAACATACTCATCATTATTTCTTGTTAATGTATCTTGTGTTTTTAAATTATAATTATAATTCATTAAAGTTCGTTTATAATCATCATCACATATTTTTTGCATTTGTACATTATTATTATTAAAATCACTTAAATTTAAATAATTATCCAAATCCTCGTCATAATATGGTTCAATAGAATCAATTTTATCGTTTTTTATTTTATCATAATTTTCATATAAATTTATTGATAATTTAGAATTGTTACTATTATTTGTTGTATTAATTATATCATTTTTATTATAATTTTTGTTTTCATTTATTTTTCTATCTTTCAAAAATACCTGATAAGCATCATTATATTTTTCCATTGCTTTATCTGAAACTGGTAACTTAAAATGAGGTGGTTGTATTGGTTCACAATGACTAAATTCTTTTTTATATTCTTCAATATTCATATCATTATTATCTTCAGATTTTTCTTTTTTCTTTTTTTTTTTATCAAAAGATTCAACATTAAATGCTTCGGATAAAGTTGCATAATTCATCTTATTTATAACAAATAAAATATTATTCTCTAATATATACTATAAAAAAATAATTTAAATTAATAGAATAACACAAAATGGCAAAGAAAGATGTTGACGATACTAAAATGTATGAAACGATAAATACTTTATTTAAAGGTATTATAATTGGAGTTTTTTCAATTTATATAATATTTTATTCATTGAGACCTTCTAAATTAAATCCCGAATTTGTATTACAAATTATTGAAAATAAAATCATGTTTATTCCATTATTAATAATTAATTATTATTTATTTATATGGGATAAAACAATTGGTGTATTATTTTTAATATTTATAATTTCATTAATATTTGATTATTTAATATTTATAGATAATAATTCTAAAAATACAATAAAAAAAAATATCATTATCAATTTAAATAATTATATGGAAAAATTTCAAAATTATTTTGAAAAATTATAAATTATTTTTATTTATTTAATGGTTTTGGTTTATCCCAATAATAATTATTATATTTTGTTCTAACAACTCTTACTATTTTAACAAAATATAGTGTAGTTAATATTATAAAAATTACGAATGATATTGTTATAATTAAATATTTTAGATTATTAGTTAATTTTAATAACAATAATGTAATTATAAATAATATTGATAAATTAACTAAATAATGTATTGTTTCTATTGTAAATTTAATATCTCTTTGTCCGATATTAACATTAAAACTAGCAATTTTATCATATAATCTTGTATTATCACTTTTTTCTCTATAATTTTTTAATTCTATATTTAAAAGTGGATTTATAATATCATAGTATGAATCTGATAATGTCATTGATTTTTCTTTTATTATGTCACATGCAGTTTTAAATTCTGTAATATTATATTCTAATTGTTCTTGAATATCACTATTTATAAAATTTTCAGCAATATAATATGCAGTATTTTTTAAATTATATATATACATATATATTATTAAACTAATTAATAATATAGTACCAAAAGATATATAAACAGCATTATTAGTAATATAAGTATTTAATATTAGACATAATAATATATATATAAATATTATTATTGAAATTATTAATACTATATTGATTTTATTTAATTTATTTTGTTGTTGATTAATCTTATTATTCATATTTTTAATTTTTTTTGCCTTTATTGTTAAATTATTATTAATTGTTTTTAATTCTGAAGTTCTATCGATTACATGTTTTATTTGTTCTGATTCTGTTAATGTGGTTTTTTGTTTATTGTAAAACGCAGTTTCTACAGAATGATTTATATTACTAATTAATTTAATACTATTACTGATTGCAGTATTAAAATAAATTACCAACTCATCTAAATTAGTTAATTTTAACTGATGATTTTTTGATATATATTTATATAATATAAGTAATATTAAATAGTTAAGCATTAAATACATTTTACCATATTGAAGAAATGAATAAGGATTTTGTTTCCATAGATCTTTAGTATTAATTACATCAATGTGTTTTAGTAAATCATTTTTATCAATATTATTTAACAAATATTCAAATGATTTTTTTACATTTTCATTTTCTGTTTCCGTTATTATTATTAATTCACCATTTACATTCTTTGATTCAATATTATTTTTATTTAATTTAAACTTTAATTTACTGAAGTTTTTTTCAACAATAAAAACACTATTATTTAAAGTATATGTTGTAGGAAAATATCTAATTCCACATGTAAATTCGTGGTCATATATTTTTTTATCTATTTTTGGATTTTTATTTAAATATTGTGTAATATTTAGATGAAATTGCATTATAAAATCAAAATAATAATTATATATATTCATTTTTTCATTGAAAAAATTTGATAAGTTAACTTCCATTAACATATTTCCAGGAAGATTAAAATTTCCAGGAATATTAAAATTTCCAGGAAGATTTGATAAATCAAGAGGATCTCCCTTCTCACTAATAAATTTAGAATTATCAACAAAAAATTGAGTGTTACGTGATATATTAGTATCTATAAAATTTAAGTTTAATAACGATTTAAATTTTTCAAAAGTTTTATCGTCAAGTTTATCAATATCATCATATTTTATTTTATCAAATTTTACTAATAATGTATTATATAAATTATTGATATTAATGTTATTTTTAATTGTAGTAAATTCATTTTCTAAATTTTTTAATGTTGTATCCGACATTTTTTATTTTTCTATATAATCTATTTATATTAAATATATAAAAATATTTCTATCAATATAGGGATAATATATGAGTTATTTAGAACCGGCATCATATTTACAAATAATATTTATGCACATAGGCGGACGCTTTTTAAAATTTAAAGTTACGCCTGTACAAGAAAAAATGCTTGAAAATAGAATAACACAAGCAATAATTTTTTATTCTTTATTAGTATTTAGTACAAAAAGTTTAGTTAAAGGATTTATTATATTAGTAATTTCTTATTTATTATTATATATTTTATTAAATGAAAAATCAAATTATAATTTAATTTCAAAAAAATGGTTAATTGATAATAAATTCATTAAAAAAGAAAAAAATTATGAATCAAATATTGATATATATAAAAAAACATTAAATAAATTTAATAAATTATAATTTAGATTTTGACCAATAATTTTTATCTGATTTTGTATTAACAATTTCATAAATTTTAGTGAAAAATATAAATGTTAATATTAATATAACTATAATAAATATTATTAAAACAAATACAGAATTATAAAATTTTGCAATTAATATATAAATTGATAATAGTAAACATAAAGTTATAATATAATTTGCAATATTTTCTTTTAATCTAATATCATATAATTTAACATTTGTTGAATTTTCAACCATTTTCGTATATATATTACTATTATTATGATAGTTAGTATATTTTCTATATTCTTTTTTAACCAATGGATTAACATTATCATAATATGTTTCATTATCAATATTTAATTCTTTTATTTTAATAAAATTATTATCAATATTATTTATTAAACTATTATTATTTTCTAAGATAGATGCGTCACTTAGTAAATTTGATTCTTTTTCAACTTCTATCCAACTCTTGTCAGTATGTGTATATATACTTCTAAGATTTTCATTAAATGATGATTTATAAGCTCTCGTATATCTTAAATATCGTGAATTTCTAATTGGAGAATTTAAATCTTTTAACTGCTTAATAATTTCTTTCAATATATTTAATGCATATGGTTTTAATAATTGTGGATGTGCAAATATTTCAATATCAATAACAGTTATATTATCTGGAGGTATATATGATTCACTACTTTTTCTAAAGATATTAGTTCTAATTTCATCATTTGTATTAAAATGTTCTGTTACGGTGAAATTTGCAAAAGTTTCTTCATTTACAAATGCTGTTTGTTCATAATTTCTTAATAATTCATCTTTTTCTCTATTTTCTTTTTCTTCTGGCGTTTCAACATTTACTCTTAATTTTAAGTTACCAGAAGAAATTCTATTAACATTAAATCGTGTACTCATGACTCCTTTACCATTTTCAATTTCATTCAATGATGATGTTAATTCTGTAATAATATCATTAACAAAATTATCTCTTTTTTGTTTTTCGTATTGTAAAGTTCTTTCTAAATCTTTTTTCTCTGATTCACTCAAATTATCATATAATTTGCTATTTTCTTTTATATTTATACCTGCTATTCTGAAATCAATTGCTAATTTTAAAGAAAGTAAATAACCTTTCTCTTTTTCTTCTAATTTTGTACTAGCAAGTAGTTCAGCGTACTCATTTTTACTTGCTTCATAATTTTCTTCTGCGATTCTTTGATCTTCTAATGCTATATCTCTTACTCTTTCTGCTTCTGCCGCTTCTTCTTCCGCTTTTCTTTGAGCATCTTCCGCATCTTTAACCATTTTATCATATATACTCTTCTCTAATTTCTGCAGATCAAGTAGTTCTCTTGTTTTAGCCATTTGTGCTACAATTAATGCTTTTTTACATGCTTCTGCTTGTAATTTTATAGCAAGTTTCGCAATATATTTTGCTTTTTCTCTGTCAACTACAATTTGTTTATCTGCTTTTCTTTGTTTTGATTCTTTAATTCTTTCTTTTAATTTTTCTAATTGTTCTTTCTGTAATTGAATATTTGTTTGAATTTCTTTAATTTGTTTTACACTTAATTCTGCTTCCGCACCTTTATCCAATAATTCTTTATCATATTTTGCAATTTCTTCTTCATATTTATTTATTTTTTCTTCATTTTG
>Ga0213866_10001062_pt1 | contig 20883 bp, 12 predicted proteins | sample PICome_11_FD_160079 | JGI IMG/M metagenome (GOLD analysis project Ga0213866, IMG submission 160079) | Coastal seawater microbial communities near Pivers Island, North Carolina, United States - PICO284 | ecosystem: Environmental > Aquatic > Marine > Coastal | place: USA: North Carolina...
GGCTTGGCAGGCTCACGCATGACCATGACCTGCTGGCCGGTGGCTTCGTCCTTCATAAACGGCGCGTGCGCGGTGCCCCGGCCCTTGCCGACATAAACCTCGCCCTCTTGCGACTCGAAGTATGCGAAGAGGCTGAAGTAGTCTTCCTGGCTGATGGGGTCATACTTGTGGTCGTGGCAGCGGGCGCACTCCATCGTCAGCGCGAGCACCGCAGCGCCGAGCGTGTTGGTCCGGTCCGCGGCGTATTCGACACGGAACTCTTCATCGATCGACCCGCCCTCGGTCGTCAGCGCGTGGTTGCGGTTAAACGCGGTGGCGATGATCTGGTCCGGCGTCGGGTTGGGCAGCAGGTCGCCGGCGATCTGGTCGCGCAGGAACTCGTCGTAGGGCAGGTTCGCGTTGTAGGTCTTGATCACCCAGTCACGCCAGGGCCACATCGTCCGGCGGTGGTCGTGCAGGTAGCCGTTGGTGTCGGCATAGCGAGCGGCGTCGAGCCAGATGGTTGCCATGCGCTCGCCGAAACGTGGCGAGGCGAGCAGCTCATCAACGTAGGCCTCGTAGCTCTTGCCCGGATCGTCACGGTCTAGCCCCGCGATGAACTGCGGGTCCGGCGGCAGACCGGTGAGGTCGAGGGCGACACGGCGCAGCAGGGTGTGCAGCGGGGCGGTGGGTGCTGGGTTGATCTCGTTCTGCTCGAGCTCATACAGGATGAACGCGTCGATCGGGTTGCGTGCCCAGCCCTTGTCTTTTACATCGGGCACGGAAGTGGCTTGGACCGGCGTGAAGGCCCAGTGCTTCTCGTACTTGGCGCCCTGCTCGATCCACTTGCGGAGCAGCGCCTTTTCACCGTCGGTCAGCGTGACGCCGCCAAAATCCGGCGGGGGCATGACGAGCTTGGATTTCTTGCTGTGGATGCGCGTGATTAGTTCGCTGGCGTCGGGGTCGCCGGGCTCGATCGCGAAGTAGGCACCGTCGTAGTCGTCACCGTCTTCGGGCGTGTCCAGCCGCAGGTCCGCCTCACGCGAGCCCGCGTCGGGGCCGTGGCAGGCGAAGCACTTGTCCGAGAGGATCGGGCGGATGTCGCGGTTGTAGCTCAGCGGCTGTTCGGTTTTGACGCTGATGATCGGCGCGGCCGCGGGCTCGGCCTGTTGCTCGCTGCAGCCTGTTACAAACAAGACGAAGGTGGAGCACAGCAGCAGGGCGGCGCTCGGCCAGCTCTTACGTAATCGCATCATGGGTACCTTCGGCATCCCTATAGTTTACGCCATGATCTCTTTGATGAGGTGGCCGTGGATGTCGGTCAAGCGGTAGCGTCGGCCCTGGAAGCGGAAGGTCAGCCGCTCGTGGTCGATCCCGAGCATGTGCATCATCGTCGCGTGCAGGTCGTGCACGTGCACGCCGTCTTCGACGACGTTGTAACCGAACTCGTCGTTGAGCCCGTGGGTGATGCCGGGTTTTACGCCGCCGCCTGCCATGAACATGGTGAAGCAGCGGGGGTGGTGGTCCCGGCCGTAGTTGGTCTCGGTCAGCGCGCCCTGGCTGTAGACGGTTCGGCCGAACTCACCGCCCCAGACGACGAGTGTCTCGTCGAGCAGGCCACGCCGGCGGAGGTCCTTGATCAGTGCCGCCTGGGGCTGGTCGATCTGCTTGCACTGGCCGCTGAGTTGTTTGGGCAGCGCGCCGTGCTGGTCCCAGCCGCGGTGGTAGAGTTGGATGAAGCGGACGTCGCGTTCGGCCATGCGGCGGGCGAGCAGGCAGTTGTTCGCGTACGTGCCAGGCTTGTTCACGTCGGGCCCGTACATTTCGAGCGTCGACTTGTCTTCGTCGCTGAAGTCGGTCAGGTCGGGGACGGACATCTGCATGCGGTAGGCCATCTCGCCCTGCGCGATGCGTGCGTTGATCTCCGGGTCCAGAGATTTCTCGAAGGCCAGCTCGTTGAGCTTCGCCGTCGCATCCAGCATCTTCCGCCGATCGTCCCGCGTGACTCCCTTGGGGTCCTTGAGGAAGAGCACGGGCTCGGCCCCACCGCGGAAGCGCACGCCCTGGTGCTCGCTGGGTAGGAAGCCCGAGCCCCACAGGCGGTCGGAGAGCGCCTGCATATTGCCCACACCCTTGCTGATCAGCACGCAGAACGACGGCAGGTTCTCGTTCATCGAGCCCAGGCCATAGCTCAGCCACGCGCCCATCGAGGGTCGGCCGGGGATCTGGCTGCCGGTTTGCAGGAAGGTGACGCCGGGCTCGTGGTTGATCGCCTCGGTGTAGACCGAGTTCATGACGCAGAGCTCTTTGGCAAGTTCCGCGGTGTGGGGTAGCAGCTCGCTGACCCATACGCCGTCGGCGTTGTTGTCGTGCTTCTTGAACTTGAAGATCGAGGGCGCGATCGGCAGGGTGGACTGCCCGGAGGTCATACCGGTGATGCGCTGGTTGTTGTAGATCTCCGGCATCTCGCGGAGGTCTTTCTTGCGGTGCTCCTGGAGCTTGGGCTTGTAGTCCCAGAGGTCCAGCTGCGACGGGCCGCCCATCATGTGCAGGTAGATGACACGCTTGGCCTTGGGCGCGATGTGCGGGCGACCGAGCGAGCCGCCGCCGCCGATGAACGGCGAGGCCTGTGCGCTGTTGCCGTGCAGCAGGTCCGACAGCGCGGTGATGCCCATGCCGGCGCTTAGGCCCATCGCGGTCTTGCCGAAGAACTGTCGGCGGTTGAGCTTGAGGAAGTGTTCTTCTAGGGGGTTGTGGCTCATGGCGATTCTCGTTTCGGATCTTTGGGAGGGCGAGGCTCCTGCCGAGCCGGGTGCTTGAGAGGGCTTGCGGCTCCGCAGGAGCCTCGCCCTCCCGTGTCAGTCTCGGACAATGGTTTCGTCTAGGGACAGGACGCTGGAGGCGACCATCATCCACGACGCCAGCTCGGCCGGGTCGTGTGTTTCGGGTAGCGGGTACTCGCCTTGGCCGAGCAGGGCCTTGGCGTCGTCGGACGATGCACTGTATCGCTCGCGGTAGTAGGCCAACGCGTCGCGAAGCACGCCGAGCTCATCGGCGTTGGGCGCGTTGCCGGTACAGCGTCGGTAGATCAGGCTCAGCCGCTGGTCGTCGTCCTTGACTTCTGCGAACGTGCGTTGGGCCAGTGCGCGAGCGGCTTCGAGGAACTGCTCGTCGTTCCAGAGCGTGAGCACCTGCAGCGGGGTATTGGTCGTGTCGCGGTTGACGACGCAGAACTCACGCGTTGGGGCGTTGAAGATCTGCATCTGTGCCGGCGGGCTGGTCTTCTTCCAGAAGGTGTACATGCTCCGGCGGTAGAGGTCCTCTACGCCGCCGCGCTTGAAGTTGCCCGTGTTCGTGCCGCCGATCGCGATCTCGTTCCAGAGGTTGCCCGGCTGGTAGGGCTTGACGCTTGGCCCGCCAATTTGATCATCCAGCAGGCCCGCGACGAAGAGGGCCTGGTCGCGGATCAACTCACCTTTGAGCCGCTGCCGCGGGAAGTGGCTGAGCAGGCGGTTGTCCGCATCGGTTTCCTTGGCCTTGGGGTTGGAGACGGCCTGCTGGCGATAGGTCGCGCTGGTGACGATCATCTTGATCATCGCTTTCTGGTCCCAGTCGGTCTCGGTGAACTCGACGGCGAGGTGGTCCAGCAGCGCGGGGTGGCTGGGCCATTCGGCCTGGCTGCCGAAGTCTTCGATGGTCTTCACGATCCCGTTGCCGAAGAGCATCTGCCAGAGACGGTTGACGTGCACGCGTGCGGTCAGCGGGTGCTCGGGTTGGGTGAGCCATTGCGCAAAGCCCAGGCGGTTGTTGGGCGCGCCCTCGGGCATCGGCAGGTCCACCATCGACGGGGGCTTGCGCTTCTGCGGCTGCACGGCGACCTTCTCTCCCGCCTCGTTGATCCGCTCCTTGATCGCCTTGTCGTAGGCCCCGCGTTCGAGGATGTAGGCGGGCTTGGGCTGGGGCGCCTCTTTCATGATGAGCACGGGCACGCCCTGGGCGTTGAGCGCCTTGAGCTCCGCCTCGGCAGTCTTGAGCTGTTTGCCCAACTCGGTGTTCTCTTGCCAGGTGGAAACAATCTGCTGCAAGAGGTGCGCCGGGCGGTCGGCCTTGTCCAGCAGTGCGAGCGGCTGCAGCGGGCTGACTTCGCCGGCCTCGAGCTCAGAGTTGAAGAAGAAGTTGCCCGGCCCGCTCTTGACCACCTTTGCGACGATGGTGTTGTCGCCAGGGCGGAGGGTGACGGTGAGCTGTGCCTTGCTCTTCTCGGACGCGGTCTGTTCTTTGTGAGCGAAAACCTCTTCGCCGTTGAAGTAGAGCTTGATCGAGCTGCGTTTGCCGATCGTGAGCTTGAGCTTGCGCTCGTCGGGGGAGAAGATCGATCGGCCGAAGAAGAACGTGTTCTTGCCGCTGCGGAAGCCGAAGTCCTTGCCGTCTTTGATGTCGGCCTTTTGTGCCCACCGCGCGCCAAGGATCACGGGCTCGTCGGGGGTGATGCGTGTGGATGTTTCGGGGCCGAACTCTTTGTCGAGTGATTCGGGGAAGTTGCCGTCGATCGGACCGAATTGGAACCAGTCTTCGCGGACGACCGGTAGGGCGACGGCGACCTGCGCATTGGCTTGTGCGAGTGCGACGCGGACGCGCCCGAGGGTGTGGCCTGCGTATTGCGACTGATGCTTGAGCGTGACGCGGACTTCGGTGCCGCCTTCGAAACCGAAGGGCTGGTCGGCGACGAAGATCGCGGTGCGTTGCGAAGCCGCAAGGTGGCCTTCGACGGCCCAGCCATGCTTGTCGTCACGCAGGGCGTTGTAGATGTCGTAGTCGCCGTTCTGCTGAGCCCGGTCGGCCCAGGCCGCGACGAGCTTGATCGGCTGCTTCTTAGTGGGGTCGGCAACCGAGACCGCTTCGGCGGTGAAGTGCGTGAGCACCGCGTTGCCGCCTTCGGCACGGCCGAGGCTGCGCTTGGGCAGGCTCGCATCGGTCAACGCGTCCAGGCGGATGAGCCGCAGGCCCGTCGCGTCGGTGCGTAGTGTGAGTGCGGTGTCTTCATTGGCCGGTACTTCATTGCTCAGCAGTGCCGAGCCGTCGGGCTTGATCTCGACCTTCGTGCCGGCATTGCTTGAGGTGGCCGAGGCGAGTTGCGACTTGACCCACCGCACGGCAGCCGGCCCGCGCACCGATTGCTCCCACGCCTGGAGCTTGGCGGCGAGCTGCGGCTGGGCGTCCTTGAGCTGCTGCTTAATCTTTGCGAGCTTCGCCTCGGCGTCGGCGGTCTGCTGCTTCAATTCGTCGGACTTCCACGTCATGAGCGGCGGGTACGCTCGGGCGGCGGTGTGGTTGTTGGGATAGACCCCGCGCTCCTGGTCGACCGAGTTGAAGTACGCGACGAGCGAGTAGTAGTCGTCCTGTGTCGTCGGGTCGTACTTGTGGTCGTGGCAGCGGGCGCAGTTGAACGTCTGGGCCATGAGGACCGTGCCGATCGTCTCGATGCGGTCGGCGTGGGCTTCGACCAGGTACTCCTCGTTGATGGCGCCGCCCTCGTCGTTGATGTTGTGCATGCGGCAGAAGCCCGACGCGAGGATTTGTTCCTGTGTCGCGTTGGGCAGCAGGTCGCCGGCAAGTTGCTCGATGACGAATTGGTCGTAGGGCAGGTTGCGGTTGAACGCTTCGATCACCCACTGCCGCCAGGGCCAGGCGGTGCGCACGTTGTCGTGGTGATAGCCGTTGGTATCGCCGTAGCGCGCCGCGTCGAGCCAGAGGATGGCCATGCGTTCGCCGAAGTGCGGGTTGGCGAGCAGGCGGTCGACGAGTTTCTCGTACGCATCGGGGGACTTGTCGCTCACGAACGCATCGATCTCTTCGGGCGTCGGCGGCAAACCGATGAGGTCCAGCGATACGCGGCGGATCAGCGTCACGCGGTCGGCCTCTTTCGATGGCGAGAGCCCGGCCTTCTCCAGCCGTGCGGCGATGAAGTGGTCGATGCTGTTGCGCGTCCAGTCCTTATGCTTCACCTCGGGCAGTTCGGGCTTGACCGGCGTTTGGTACGCCCAGTGTCCCTCGTATTCGGCCCCTTGTTCGATCCATTTCCGAAGCAACGCAATCTCGTCTTTCGAGACGTTGTTCTTCGCCTTAGGTGGGGGCATGACGAGTTTGGCGCTCGTGTGAACGAGGCGGTTCATGACTTCTGAGGCGTCCGGGTCGCCGGGTACGATCGGGGTGTCGCCACTGGTTGCGGGCTTGGTCGCGTCCTCGAAGGTGTCCAGACGGAAGCCGCCGGCGTCCTTGGCGATGTTTGCGTCCGGGCCGTGGCACGCGAAGCACTTGTCCGAAAGGATCGGACGGATGTCACGGTTAAATGAGATCTCCTGGTCGTTGCCAGGCTTGTCTGCGGCGGGGCGGATGTCGGCCGGGTCGGTCTTGGGCTGCTCAAAAGTGGGCAGAAGCATCACGGTGGCAAGCCCCAGGCAACCAATCACGGCAAGCGGGATAAACAGGCGGCGTCGCGTAGGTCGCTGCTGCTGCGTGTTGGGGGTTTTGTGCTCTGGCTGATTCATGGCTGGCTCGTTCATGTGTGCCGTATCTCTTGCTTGCTCAGGCGAATGGGGCGGGGTCGCCAATAGGCTTTTATTGTCCGAAGATTCGCCTCATTCTACCTCAGTAAATCGAGTAAAAACATGCGCTTACTGGAAATATTGCCGTGGTGGCGGGCTGGCGGTTTTCGCAAATTAATTAGCAAAATTTGCACTCAAATAGAGTGCTGAAACTTTTAAGAGAGATGCCGCTATAGTAGGCTCGTTACAGCCATTTGGGTGGATTACCAACGCCAGATGCTGGTGATATCGTTGGTGAATTCACCCGGGCTCGTATTGCGCCGGAGGGTGTAGATCGGGGCGTGTGGGGGGCACAGAAGCCGGAAGCGGATTTGGGTCGACAAGAGCCCGGTGCTGCCCAGCCCGCGGCTGACCAGGCCCAGGGTGTCTCGGTGGCGCATGAGCCCGGCCGAGAGGTGCAGTGGCAGATCCGAGGAGTTGTAGAGCGGCAGGTTGAAGGGCAGTCGCACCTGCCCGCCGTGAGTGTGCCCCGAAAGCATCAGATCTCCTCCAAGGTCCGCTGCCAGCGGGAGGAAATCCGGGCGGTGCGACAGGACGAGTCGGAGCCGCTCGCCACGGTCGGCGTGTGTGGTCGGGAGCTCAGCAACGGACCGGATCGCCGCGATCGGGTCGGGGTCGACCTGGTGATTGGTACAGCGCAGGCCGACGATCTCGACGGGCTTTTCCGCGAGGGCGACGGCTTCGTCGTTGAGCCAGTTCACCGGCAATTCGCTCAGCTGCTCGATGAGCGATGGCTTGTCGTGGTTGCCGTACACCCCGTACCAGCCCAGAGCGGGGCGGACCGTGCTCGTGAGTTCACGCAAGTAGGCCATGGCTTTGCTGTCTGAGACCGGCCGTGTGCGGATCATGTAGTCACCGGTGAGCACGCCAATATCCAGCCGGATCTTGGAGAGCTGATAGATCATCCGGTCAAGTCGCTTGGTTCGGCGTGTCAGGTGCAGATCGGTGAGGTGGGCGATGCGCAGCCGATCCAGCGCATGGGGCAGGTGCGTGAGCGAAAGGTCGATCGGTTCGGTGAGGCCGTAGGCCAGGGGCATGGGCTCAATGATCGGTTGCCTCGGGGGCGGCCGCAACCGCCATTTTGCATGGGCTGCCGTGATCGGCCCGATAGATGCAGTACGCCATGAGCCGCGCAGAACCCGACAGCCCGAAACGCCGCCCCGACCCCGGGCCCGCCGATGCGATGATCGGTGGGGCGTTGGGCTGGCTGTTTATCCTCGTCGGCTGCGCGGCGATCGCGGCAGCGGCACTCATCCCCGCCTACTTCGAGACCCTCAATATCAAGCAGGCTCGCGAGACCGAGGCGATCAAGGCCAGCATGCTCGCCGAGGAAAGCCATCGCTATGTGGATTTCCACCAGGCGCTGGTGGACGACGACCCCGTGCTGATCGAGCGGCTGGCCATGACCGAGCTTCGGCTCAAGCCCGTGGGCACCGACGTCGCCCGGCAGACCCCCTCCGACCCGCTTGCTCTCGTTTCAGACCCTGCGCCCCTCGCGATCCAGAACGCATTGGCCAGCCAGCCGCAGATGCGATCAATCGAGAACGAGTTGAGCCGGCCTGACCTCAAGCAGCAGGCCGTCATCGACGTCGCCATCGAGCGTCCGCGCGAGACCCGCCTGATCATTGCGGCGACCGGTGAGTTCCGCCCGCTGCTCGCGGGGTTCGGTGGGCTGCTCGTCCTGATGGGGCTTTGGCCGCGGCGCGCGTCGGCTTGATCGGTCGAGGTATCCTGTCGCAGTGTCATCCCCGACTTCAACATTAGGCCAGGCCCTGCGCGACGCTGTCCGCGGCGAGGTGTACGACGACCCCACCCGTCGCGGCATGTACGCCACCGACGCGAGCCATTACCAGGTCATGCCGCAGTGCGTTGTCGTGCCGCGCGATGAAGCGGATGTCGCCGAGGTCGTGCGCCTCGCAAAAGAGCACAACGCGCCGATCACCGGCCGCGGCGGCGGCACCTCATTGGCTGGGCAGACCTTCGGCGAAGGGATCGTGCTCGACTTCTCCAAGCACATGAACAAGGTGCTTGAGGTCGATGCGGAGGCGCGTTGGGCGCGTGTTCAGCCGGGCATCGTCCGCGACCACCTCAACGCCCAGCTCGTCGAGCACAAGCTGCACTTCGCCCCCGACCCCGCGACGACCAGCCGGGCGACCGTCGGCGGGATGATCAACAACAACTCCTCGGGTATGCGGTCTGTGATCTATGGCATGACGATCGACCACGTCATCGCCTTAAAGGTCATGCTTAGCGACGGGCAGATTATCGAGCTCGACACGCGATCGGGCGCGGGCAGGGCGGCCGAACTCCGCGAAGCGGTTGCACAGCTCGTCGAAGCGCACCGCGAAGAGATCGAGCGCCGATACCCCAAGGTCATGCGTCGCGTCGGCGGGTATGCGCTCGATGCGCTGCTCAACGCAGACGACCGCAATCTCGCGCATCTGATCGTCGGCAGCGAGGGCTCACTCGGGCTCGTCCTCGAAGCAACCGTCAAGCTCACGCCGAATCCAGGCGCAACCGCGCTATGTGTGGTCCACTTCGAAGACCTGATTGAGTCGGTCCGCCACGTGCCGGCCATGCTCGAGCACAAGCCCTCGGCGATCGAGTTGCTCGACGAGATCATCGTCAGCGAGTCGATGACTAATCCCGCGACTCAGGCCTACGCCGACTTTTATGAGGGTACGCCCAACTGCGTCCAGATCGTCGAGTTCATGGCAAGCTCCCCCGATGAAGCGACACGGCTCTGCCGAGCGTTTGCCAACGACATGAAACACCGCGGCATCGGCACCGCCCATGTCTCCCGTGAAAGCCCCAAAGAGGTCGCCGAGGTCTGGGACCTCCGCCGACTGGGCGTCGGGCTGCAATCCAACATTGGCGGGCGCAAAAAAACGCTGGACTTTGTCGACGACGCATGCGTGCCCGTCGAGCACCTGGCCGAGTATGTCGAGCGGTTGCGCGATGTCTGCACCGAGCACGGCGTTCGCATGCCCATCTGCTGCCACGCCTCCGTCGGCGTGCTGCACCCTAAGCCCATGCTCGACCTGCACAAAGAAGAAGACCGCCAGAAGATGCGTGCGATCGCGGATGCGGCATTCGAGATGGTCGTCGGCTACGGCGGGTCGTGGTCCGGCGAGCACGGCGACGGCGTGGTGCGCGGCGAGTACGTCCAGCGATTCTTCGGCGACGAACTCTACGAGGTGTTCCGCCAGATCAAAGGCCTGTTCGACCCGGCGAATCTGATGAACCCGGGCCGGGTCGTGGACACGCCCGCGATGGACGAGCACCTGCGTCACGGTACGCCGGACTACGAGATCCGTCTGGCCGAGGTGAAGAGCAACTTCCGCTACGACGAGCACGGCGGCTTCGGCCTGAGCGTGGAGCAGTGCAACGGCGTAGGCGCCTGCCGCAAGGTCGGCAAGGGGACGATGTGTCCCAGCTACATGGCATTGCTAGATGAGGACGCCAGTACCCGCGGCCGGGCCAACGCATTGCGGCTGGCGATGACGGGCCAACTCGACGATGACGGCCTGGCTGGCGACGGCGTGATGGACGCAATGTCGCTCTGCCTTTCCTGCAAGGCCTGCAAGACTGAGTGCCCCAACGCGGTAGACATGTCGAAGATGAAAGCCGATGTGCTGCAGATGCGCCAAGACAAGCGCGGCACGCCGCTGGCGGCGAAGCTGATCGGCGGGATGCCAAGCATGGCCAAGCGGTTTGCGGGGCCGATTGCACCGTTGGTCAATGCGATCCAGTCCATCAAGCTGGTGCGTCGTGTTGCACAGTCGTTCACTGGGATCGATGCGAGACGCCCGTACCCGAAGCTCACCCGTCATCCGATGCCGGGGGTGTCGGCTTCTCCAACCTCGCCGAACGGTAAACGCGTTGTCCTGTTCAATGACACTTATACGAACTACTACGAGCCGGGCATCGGGCGGGCGGCGATCGACCTGTTAATGGCTTGCGGCTACGACATCGTGATCGCCGATGCCGGCTGCTGTCAACGCCCTGCAATCAGCAAGGGCTTGCTACGCGACGCAAAAAAGAAAGGTGAGGCAACACTACAGAAACTTCGGCCCTATGCGGAGCAAGGCCTGCCGATTTTGTTCCTGGAGCCTAGCTGTGCATCTGCGATCGTCGATGACCTGCCGGACCTGGTTGATGATTCTGCGCTTGGTCAAGCGGTCAAGGCACGGTGCCACATGCTTGATGACTTCCTGGCGGACGAGCTTGGGTCGTGTGAACTCAACGGGCGTTTAATTGCTGTTGATAAAGATCTGCTGATCCACGGCCACTGCCACCAGAAAGCACTCTTCGGCACCAAGGGCATGCACCGGCTCTTTGAGTCGATCGACGGGCTTGCATTCAGCGAGGTCGATTCCGGCTGCTGTGGTATGGCCGGGTCGTTCGGGTACGAGCACCACGACCTGTCGATGCAGATCGGTGAGCAGCGGCTGTTCCCCGCGGTGCGTGAGGCGGAGCAGCGTGGTGCCGCGGTCTGCGCGAACGGCATTAGTTGTCGGCATCAGATCAGCGACGGCTGCGGGGTTGAAGCGAAGCACTGGGTGGAGTTGCTGCGATTCGAGCCAGACGCGAAGAGCGACTAGCGGCTCCGCCCCTCGACTTTGTACTTCTCCAATAACTCGGTCAGCTCTTTCACGACCTCAGGCTCTTGCTTCCAAAGGTTTTTCTTCTCCTGCGGGTCGTCCTTGAGGTTGAAGAGTTGGCCCTCGAAGCCCGCTTCTTTCGCATCCGTGGTGTTGATCTTCGTGAACCCGCCCGCGCCCAGGCCCAGGATCAGCTTCCAGTCGCCTTTGCGGATGGCGAACATGCCGCTGAGTGAGTGGTGTACGGTCGCTTCGCGGACGGGCTTGTCTGCCGTGCCCTTGAAGATGCTCAGCAGGCTGACGCTGTCCTCGGCTTCGCTGTCTTTAAGCTTGTGGCCAACGACCTGGGCGAGCGTCGCGTAAAGGTCCGTCAGGCAGATGGTCTGGTCGCTGACGCTGCCGGCCTCGATGACCGCGGGCCAGCGGACGAGGAAGGGCACGCGGTGGCCGGCCTCGTGGATGTCGGCCTTCTGGCCGCGCCAGCCGTTGTTCGCATCATGCCCCCACTTCTCGATATCGCCTTCGGGCCAGTGCGAGCCGTTGTCGCTGGTGAACACAACGATCGTGTTCTCGGCGAGCCCGTTGCGGTCCAGCGCGGCGAGCAGGCGGCCGAGCTCGGCATCGGTCTGCGCTACGAAGTCTCCGTACCAGCCAACCTCGGTGTCGCCATGGAATTCTTTTGTCGGGACCCAGGGCGTGTGCGGCGCGGGCAGCGGGTAGTAGAGGAAGAACGGCTCGTCGTCGCCCTCGCGCTGCTCGGCGGCGATCCGGTCGATGAACGCGATCGAGGCTTCGGATGAAGTCGGTACGACGCCATAGAAATCAAAGCCCGGGGACATCGGACCTTTTCGCCAGAACCCGCCGCCGTTTTGGCGCCGGTGCTTGCTGCCGGGCGTCTGCGCGGTGGGTGCCTCGGCCGCGCGGTCGTCGACCAGCCAGAGATACGGGGCCATGTCCAGCGACGCGGGGATCAAGTAGCTGTGATCGAAGCCGATCTCCAAAGGACCGCGTTCGACGGGGTTCTCGTAATCGACGGTGCCGGCGGTATGGGCCTTGGGGCTCGCGGGCTTGCCGTCGGTGGTTTTCCAGTTCCAACCCAGGTGCCACTTGCCGATCGCGGCGCTGGTGTAGTCGTAGCCGTCGAGCATCGACGCGATCGTCTCGCGGTCTTCTTCGATGAGGGCTTGTTCCCACCCGTTCCAGAGCACGCCTTTCTTCAGCCGGGTCCGCCAGCAGTACCGCCCGGTCAGCGTGCTGTAACGCGTCGGGGTACAGACGGACGAGGGCGTGTGCGCATCATTGAAGCGAATGCCTTCCTTCGCCAGCCGGTCCATGCTCGGCGTCGGGATCTTCGAATCGGGGTTGTAGCAGACCGGGTCGCCCTGGCCCAGGTCGTCGCAGAGGATCACAATGACATTGGGACGTGTGAGGTCGGGCGCGTCAGCAGCAATCGCTGGCGGCACGCAGGCCAACGCGATGAGTGCGAGGGTGAGTTGCTTGATCATGTTGGCCTCAGTGCGCGGGGGTCGGGGTGTGAAGGAACTTGCCGGCGTAGGTCCCGCCGAGGATGAGCAGCATGCCCAAGCCAACGACGACCAGCATCAAGGCCAGGCCCGACGAAGGCGGTGCCCAGGTCTGCACATCGATCGTAGGCGGCGGCAGCGGGCCGGTGATCCGGTCACGTTCGAAGGGGTATTTAGCCAAGAGCAGATCTGCGTCCCACATCAGGCCTTCTGCCGGCGGCCTTGCCGCTGCAACATCTTTCGGGGTGATCGGCGCGGCGAAGTTGCCGAAGCTCTGACGGACATAGGTCAGTGCCGCGGCCATCTCAGTGTTGCTGTAGTAGGACAGCGGCTCCATCTGCGCGCTGAAGGGCTTGCCGTCGGCGGGGTTGAGGGTGTGGAGCAGTTCGCCCTGCAGGCCGTACTTCACGATCGTCGCGGCGCGGACGGGGTCGCCGGTGACCATCGGCGACATCGCCAGGGGCGGGAAGCCGGCGGTGCCTTCGCCGTGCTCACCGTGACACTTGACGCAGCCCTTTTCTTCGTGGAAGTAGCGCTCTTTACCTAATTCGAGGACGCTCTGCTCGGCCCGCGCGATGCGGTATTGGTCGTAGCCCTCGGGCCAGTCTTCGTCTGGTGTCTGGTGCATGCCCGCGAGCGCCGCCATGCCGAGCCGATGCGTGTCGCTCCAGGCGTCGAAGCCCGCGTCCATCGCAGGCTCGGCCATCGCGGCGAGTCGTTCAAACAGGGCGGTCTTGTCGTCGCTGAGCCGGTCGGCCTGCACGATCGCCTGGCCCGCGTCGAGTTGTCCCGCTTCGGCGAGGTCGATCAGGGTTGCAGGCAGGCTCTCGGGTGTCTGGTCGCTGCTCATCGAAGCAATAGCAGACAGCAGTGCCTGGGGATCACGCTGCGCCAACGCGCCAAGCGGTGCACCGGAACGGACCTTCAACGCCACGGCCGCGCTGCGCAGGCCCGGCTCGTTGTTATCCAGCAGGGCGTCGAGGTCTTTGTTGATTGAAAAAACCCCCTCGTTGGATAGCTCCAACAGCAGGGGGGTAATGGCTTTCGCCGTCTTTTCAGGGAAGAACACGTTCTGCTTGGCGACCTGCATCAGCACGTTTGCGCGCTTTGCTTCGGTGTCGCCCGCGGCTGCCAGAGCCGCCCGCCGGAAATCGATCGGCATCTCGGGCCGAGCGATGGTTGCCAGCAGGATCAGTCGGCGATCAGGGTCGTCGTTTTTTTTTGCAGCGCAGCCAACTCGTCCGCACCCATGTTGTAGTACTTCAGGATGCCCGCGACCGACTCAATGCCCTTGGCCTTGAGGAACTTCATCGTCTGAGCGTGGGCGGTTCGGATCGGGCCGTCCATCTCCTGGGTCGTGACCAGGTTGGCGATGTCCGCCGCCTTGGGGCTGTCCAGGTACGCACAAGCCATGACCGCTTCCAGGCGGACACGCATGTCGCGGTCGGTGATCGCGCGGGTGATGAACGACTCGGCGTCGGCCGACTTCATGTCCTCGAACTGCAACCCGTAGCGGATCGCACGGATCGCACCGGCCAGCACCATCGGCTCGCGGGCACGGGTGACCTCGTCGATGACCTTGGTGTCGTATACGCCGTGGCCTTGCTGGATCCACAGGGCCTCGAGCGTGCACAGCTCGTAGTCGTACTCGCGGGCACGGGGGTCGAGCTCTTCGAAGAGCCACTTGTTGGTCGCCGCGATGACCTTGGCCTTGTCCATCGTCTGCAGCAGACGGCGGGCGCGGTCGCGGGTGTTGCCCTCGGTGGTCGTCTGGATCAGCTTGAGCAGGCCCGCGATGTCGAGCTTGGTCAGGTCGGTCTTCTTGACCAGTGGGCGTTCCTTGTGGGTGACGCGGTAGATTCGGCCGTGGGTGTGGTCGCGTCGCGGGTCACGCAGGTTGAACTGCATGTGGCCGATCAGGGGGTTGACCCAGTCGGCGATGTACAGCGCGCCGTCGCCGCCGATCTCCGAGCAGACCGGGCGGTAGTTGCCGATGTCGCTGGAGAGGATCGGCTCGGGCATCGACTCGGAGAAGTAGCCCGAGTTCTTGGTGCCGTCGGTCTTGAGCTTGTCCAGGTGCGTGCCGAGGAAGCCGATGCACTGGCTGTGAACGTAAACGTTCTGGTATTCCTCGGGCCAGTGCGCGGAGTCGATGATGTCGCTGCCGGCAGTCGGTCGGCCACGCTTCACAACGTGCGGGCCCTTCTTGGGCTTCTCGAAGCCGACGTAGGGCGAGATCAGCGACGAGAGGTTGTACTGCCCGGCGCCGGAGGTATCCATCACGATGGACTGGCCGTACTTGTCATACGTCTGGCCCCAGGGGTTGGGGTGCCCGGTGTGGGCGACGGCGACGAGCTTGTGGGTCCGCGGGTCGAAGCGCCAGATCGCGGCGTCGCGGGTTCGCTTGGTGCCGTAGGGCGTTTCGATGTTGGTGCGGGTGAAGACGCCTTCGAGCATCATCATGCCGCCGTTGGGATCCCACGTGCCGGCGCTGATCGAGTGGTGCGAGTCGCACATGCCAAAGCCGGAGTAGACCATTTCTTTGCGGTCGGCGACGTCGTCGCCATCGGTGTCGGTGAACTTCCAGAGGTCCGGTGCCTGTCCGATGTAAGCCACGCCGTTCGGCTCGATCACGAAGCAGGTCGGGATGTTCATATAGCGGGCGAAGATGGTGGACTTGTCCGCCTTGCCGTCGCCGTCGGTGTCATCAAGGATGATGAGCTTGCAGTCCGTGACCTCGCCGGGGTAGGGGTGCGGGTAGGTCGGTGCACAGAGGACCCAGAGCCGGCCTTTGTAGTCGAAGCTCATGCCCAGCGGGTTGGCGAGCTCAGGGAACTCACGCTCGGAGGCGAAGAGGTTGACCTGGAAGCCGTCGGCGACCTTAAAGGTCTTGAGGTATTCCTCGGGGTCCGCGATTTTTGTAGGTCCGGGTATCGCGTTTTTGCCCCTGTGCGTTAGAGGGATCTCGACGCCGTCCCATTTGTCGCCGGGGAAGTCGTAGGTCAGCGGGGTGGATTCCCAGATGGCAGGGCCTGAAGGAGCCTTGGCGAAGAGCTGGCCGAGCGAGGGCTTGTCCATTTTCCAGAGCGCCTTCTCGCGCTCGGCAGTCATGCTGTCCAGGTGCAGCAGTTCGGGCGGGAAGTTGACGATGCCAAATGGCTTGTGGCGACGGCCCCAGACGTACTCGGTGTTGGTCGCGCGGTAGCGGTGACGCCAGTGGTAGTGCTTGTCGTAAGCGACCTGGCGGAAGTCTGCGGTCTTGCCCGCATCACCCGCGGCCTTGCCGTCCCACCAGCCGAGTTGCTTGGCGATCTCGCCAGCGTAGACAAAGCAGCCCAGCTCGTTGGGTGCGATGCCGTTGTTGGTCAACTGGCCGTCGGCCTTGACGGTGGAGAGGTCAATAAACGTCGCGCCCTTGTCAGCGGCGACGGCCTTCATGGCTGCGGTGTATGCCTTGATCTCTGCGTTACGTTGCACGACGGCATCGCCGGTCGGCAGGTTCGGGTTGCCCAGGTCTTCGTGTGCGATTGGGGAGACGAGCACGATCTTCGGTGCGGACTCGCCGTTGTACTTCGCGTTGATGTGATGATCGACGCGGCCGGCCAGGTCGGTCTTGAACTTCTCGACGCCGCCGAGGCCGTCGAAGGATTCGCTCATGCCGTAGCACATGACGACGACATCCGCGCCGTGGCGCTTGAGGTAGAAGTCCATGCGGGGGACGTTGGTTTCACGCGGCCGGTCGTCAACCTCGTCGGCCGAGTTCGGCACCGAGCGGATCACGATTTTCTTGTCAGGGTTGGCCGCGTGGATCATCGCGTCGAGGTAGCCGCTCAGGGCGAGCCGCTCGGCGAAGGTGTTGCCAACGACGAAGACGCTGTCGCCTTCGTTGAGTTCGAGTGCGGCCTGTGTGGGTGCCGCAGTAATGAGCAGCAGCGCGAGGGTGGCTAGCAGGGAGGTGATCTTCTTCATAGTGGTTTTGTTCGTGAGGGTCACGGTGTTTGTAGGTGTGTTTTACTTGTTCGTGAGGGCGAAGTCGCTTGGCTTCATGGCCTTGTCCGGCCAGTGGGTACCGCGGTGGAAGCTGTACATGGATGGCTTGAACGTACCGACGATGTCGACCTTCGTGCCGCCGCCCGGGACGTCGATGCCCAGCAGGTGGTAGGAGGCGTTGACGAGCAATCGGCGGGTGCCTTCGTATTTCAGGTCGGTCGAGCTGCCCATGGTCGTGGTGAAGACGTCGCCCTTCTTGCCACCGTCCGGCAGCTGGTAGGACTTGGTCCACGCGACGGGCATCATCGGGTCGTTCTTCGCGTCGTTGGGCTTGCCGCCGGGCTCGAGGCCCGCGACGACCTGGCCGAGCACCAGGGGCTTGCTGTCGCCGGGCAGGGGCAGGCGGACGCCGTAGACGTCGGTGTCGCCCCAGACGTCGCCGTCCTTGATGCCACTGAGGATCGGGTGCTTGTTTTCTTTCTCAACGACGATGCCGTTGGTGCCTTCTTTTTTGTGGTGGCCGTGGTGGTTGATCCAGGTCTCGCCGAGGATGAACCCGCCGAAGCCTCCGCCGCCCCAGGGCTGATCGCGTTCGCCCTTCTTGTGGTTGAACGAGTAGTGGCTGTAGGTCTTGCCGCCCTTGATGTTGAACGCGTGGGTCGAGGTCCGCATGCCGATCAGCGGCTTGCCGGCCTTGAGGTATTCGTCGATGTGCTTCATCTGCTCATCGGGCAGGTCGCGGAAACGCAGCGACAGGATCATCAGGTCCGCGTCTTTGAGCGCTTCCAGGCCAGGGATGTTGCTGCGGTTGTTCGGGTCGATGATGCCGGTCTTCGGGTCGATCGCGAAGAGGACGGTGCACTTGAAGCCGTGGTGGACCGAGAGGACCTTGCCGAGTTGGGGCAGAGCTTCTTCGGAGCGGTACTCCTCGTCGCCGCTGACCAGGACGATGTGCTTGCCTTTGCCGGGCCCTTCACCGCCGGGGTAGGTCACCCATTGAGCGGCGTGGCCGTCGGCCTGGGCGGAGGTGCAGGCCAGTGTCGAGAACGCGATGGCCAGGGGCATCATCCAGGAGAGCAGGCGGGGCATGATGGGGTTCCTTTGAAAGGCGTGCGGGACGCATCGGGATGGACCGAGCCGTTATGGATAAGAGACTGCCTCGGGTGGTCCATGTTACACCATTAAAACGCATGCGGGGTAGCGGCAGGGGGTTGTGAGAGCACGATTTGACCGGCTCATTTGCTGTTTTCATCGAGGCTGTTAATCTTAGTGCCACGGGACACGTAACTTAGTGCCTCGATTCCACTAACAGAGGACACGTATGCCCCCCTCGCACTACAGCAACTCAAGAAACTCACGCGGCCCCGGTGGTTCACGCGGCGGCTCACGCGGTGGCGGCCGAGGCCGTAAGCCCAACGACCCGATGCTCATGGGCGAACCTTCGCCCGCGCTGGCCAAGATCGCGCAGATGAACACCGCCAAGCTGCGGGAGTACATCCAGCAGATCTCCGTCAACGCCGAACAGCTCAAGAACAAGATCGAGAAGCTCCAGGCCTCTGACGAGCCGGACGAGAAGCGGATCGTCGAACTGACGACGCAGCGCCAGCGCTTAGCCGCCCTGATCAAGACCGCCGCCGAGCGGTTGCAAGGCAAGCTCGAACGCGCCAAGGAATACGCCAACGGAACCCGCCAGCCCCGCGGCGGGCGACGACGCTACTGAGCTGCCCGCGTTAAAATCGTCAGCCGTTTGGTCAACCCGACCCGGTAGCCCAATCGGCAGAGGCAGTGGATTTAAAATCCATCCAGTGCGGGTTCGAGTCCCGCCCGGGTCATTCCTTTCATCGCATTTCTTCGGCCCATCGACCATGGGCCGCATAAGCTTTGTATGTAGCCCCAATCGTGCGGAAGTACCTCTTTTGCGGTATTTCTGTCTTGGCCTGCTCATTTCTTGCAAATTTCACTGCCGATCCTTCCATTAGTGTAGGGTGACTTCCCGCCCGTGCAACGGCACACGCATGGCTCAGCAAAACGATCAAACCTCGGAGTTCGTCAGCCGCATCGTCGCGGTCCAGCCCAGGCTGCGCGCGTACATCCGCATGATGATCTTCAACCCCTCGGACGTCGGCGACATTCTCCAGGAATCCGTCGCCGCCGGCTGGGAGCACTACAACACCTACGACCCCGATCGCCCCTTCGACGCCTGGATGATGGGCATCGCCCGCAACCGCATCCGCGAGTACCAGCGTGAACAGGACCGGCGAGCCCACCCGTTGAGCGCCGAAGTTCTCGAACTCATCGAGTCCGAAGCAGGCGACCTGGACGAGACCGCCACGCTGATCGAAGACGCCCTGGAGTCCTGCCTGAGCAAGCTCATCGCGGAAGACTACCAGCTGGTCCAGACCCGCTACGAACGCGCCGACTCCAATCGGCAGGCCTCCAAGCTCCTTGGCCTAAGCGAGTCGACCCTCAGCCGGGCGCTCAGCCGGATCTACGCACGCCTGCTGATCTGCATCAAGCAGCACCAGCGCGAACTGGGGGTGCAGCCATGAGCAAGGGCCCGAAGCTCTCGATCGAGCTCCACCAGCTCTGCGGCAAGCTGCGCGAGGGCGAGATCACCGATGCCGAGGCAAAACGCCTCGACACGCTGCTGCTTGAAAGCAAAGCCGCCCGCCGGTTCTACCGCACGTTCATGGCCCTGGCTTCGGCGCTCGAGACACGCAGCAGCGTGCAAGACACGCTCGACGCCGGCATGGACTCGCGAAAAAACATGGATGTGCTCTCCGAGCTGTTCCAGTCCGAGCAGCAGGGTGCCGACACTGAAAAGCCAAAACCTGTCAGCAGCGTGTTGTCCGCGAAGGCGCTGGCCGAGCTCGCGCGGCTTCACGACGAAGGGCTCAAGCAACCGCTCGAGCTGGCACTGCAACAACGCGAGCAGAAGCAGCAGGCGGCGGCAGCCCACCGGCGCAACGTCGTCCGTGCCCGGCTGGTCATCGGCGGCTCCCTGGCCGCGGTGATCGCGCTGGCGGGCCTGGTCGCCCTGGCCGTCAGCCTGTTCACGCAGCCTCAGTCGCCTCTCGCCAACGAGCCCAACGAATCGCACCCCGTCATGACGCTGACGCAGGCCTTTGACGCGGCATGGCAAGACGCCTTGGGCCAATCCAGGACGCTGGCCGTCGGCCAGGAACTGCACAGCGGCCAAACACTGGTCCTCACCGAGGGCGTTGCCCAGCTCACCACCCCCCGCGGCGCCATCGCCATCCTCGAGGCCCCCGCGACCATCGAACTCATCGACAGCCCCAACGCCATCCGCCTCAATGCCGGCAAGCTCGTCGGTGTCTGCGAGACCGAAACCTCCAAGGGCTTCCTCGTCCGCACCCCACACATGGACATCACCGACCTGGGCACGCGCTTCGGCGTCGATGCCTCGCAAGCCGACGCAACGAGCGTGCACGTCCTGGACGGTGAGATCGAGGTCGTGAACATCTCACCCTCGGGCGAACCGGCCGCAGAGCCGCAGCGGCTCGACGCGGGGCAGGCCTTGCGGGCCGACCCTTTAGATGGCTTGACATCCGTTGGTTTCGAAGAGCTGCCTTTTGTCCAGGACATCGAGCACTATTCGTATCACCCGGAGGTTGGTGGGCACGCGTCGGTCTGGCGCGGCCAGGCCTCGGGCGATCTGAGCCTGGACGCACGGCAGGCCGATGCGCTTCAGGTCTTCATCGAACGCAAGGGCGTGCGACTACAGCGGGACACCGCGGTGGACGTCGTGGGCGACGGCGCCTGGACCAAGGGCTCGGTCCCGGGCCAGCAGACCGTCTCCGCAGGCAAGCGTGTGGATGTCTACCTGCTGCACCTTGATCCGGTGTCACGCGAGAGCGTCGGAGGGGACTACACCATCCGGTTCGACCGGCCGATCCTCGGCGTGATCGCGCATCAAGACACCCTGATCGCGACGGATGCGACGCTTGGCGCTGCCGGGGTGACGTACCCCGTGATTACAGGCAAACGCAGGCCCGTGGGTGATGGCTTCGTCGAGGCCCAGCGTGGGCTGGACACCGCGCTCGCCGACCGCGCATCCTTAGCGGAGGGCAATACGGCGTTGAAACTGTCATCAAGCGCAATTGATTTGTCCGACCAGGTCCGCGTGCTGGTCCAGGCCATGGAAGAACAAGACTAATCGTA
>Ga0213866_10001063_pt1 | contig 20883 bp, 16 predicted proteins | sample PICome_11_FD_160079 | JGI IMG/M metagenome (GOLD analysis project Ga0213866, IMG submission 160079) | Coastal seawater microbial communities near Pivers Island, North Carolina, United States - PICO284 | ecosystem: Environmental > Aquatic > Marine > Coastal | place: USA: North Carolina...
GTCCCGCCCGTTCTGGACAACGACGACCTCAAGGCCCACGCCCTCCAAAACAACGCTTGGACGGCGCTGTTAACACCGGATGCTCGAAAGGCCTTGAAGAGCAAAAACGGACATCGTACCTTGCGCCCCGACCTGCCGTTGGGGCTTTACACCCACCTCTCGGGCATCGTGGTCACCGTTGGTGGTCTACCCGTGGACTTGGGACTTCCTGTCTCGTACCAACACGAACAGGCGGTAAAAGCTGGCTTGCTCAGCCTTTGATCAGATTCGGCGGCGCAGACGCTCCATCGCAGCATCCGCTTGGGCCAAGCCTTCGAGACAGGCCTCAATTTTGCTTACGCCAAGCATGGATTCAGCTTCAGCGATGGCTTGCTCGCACGCACGACGGTCCTCGTCCTGAACCCCGATCCCGGCCGCTTCGCATTGGTTGCGTAGCACACGCCATTGGTCCATGACGAAATCGTAGAGTTCCAAGGCTTCATCGCTGGCATGTCCCTCTCGATCGAGGCCTGCGGTCATGCGTTCCAGCAACATTCCCGCATGACTCCACTGCTTCTCATCGGCGGCCTCAACAATTTCTTCGAGCGCACGACGCCAAGAGGCTTCGTCATCACGGCCTTCGAAGCGTTTGACGAGTTGTTTCTTCTGCTTCAGGGCTCGCAACACGTCGTCCATGGCCGCCCGCTCTCGCTCAAGCGTGCGAACCACCCCGTCAGCCAAACCGATGGCTTGGCTCGCGTTTCCTTCCTCCAAGGCGGTTTGGGCTTGCGCAAGACGGTCATCAAACGGTCCCTTGTCCAAACCGTCAGCTTGCTTGAGGTGCCTGCTTGCTTCCTTGATGGCGTCCTCAGCCCGGTCAAGCGCCCCTTCCCCTGCTTCCAATTGCGCAGGGATGGTTGCAGCGAATTCAAACGCTTCTTTGGGCTGTTCTTGCTGGAGTTTGGCTTTGGCTTGGTCAAGCATGTCGCGCAGGCCCTTCATCCCTTGCCCTTTCTTCCCGGCAAGGCCTCGCGTTGCTTCGGCAATGGCCTGTTCAGCACGGGTCCACCAGGTGAGAATCTCCGTGGCGCGTTTCTTGGCCTGCCTGAAAAGCAACTCGCCCTCGCGCAACGAACCCAGTTGAACCTCCCGCTCACCCATGTCGTACGCCTTTTGTGGACGACGGGCGAGGGGGGCGACCTCAGCGGCCTCCTGAACGGTCTTCAAAGCATCCAAACGGATGATTTCGACGTCGTCGGCAAGCGACAACGCCCGGTCCATGTCTTCCTCGCTCTCATCCAGCAGTCGCATGCCGTAATCGGGGTCGAGATGCCCTTCTTCCTTGGCCGTCGTGATCAGGCTCGCTGCTTGGGCGACCGCCGCTCCTTGGGCCTTCAGTTCCAAGAGTCGATTTTCGAGTTGGTCAAGGCGCTTTCGAAACGCCTTTCGCTCAGTTTTCTGTTCATCCCCAACCGTCCAAGTATAAACGGTGTCCACGACGGCCAAAAGGCAGACGGCGAGAGCAGCGCTGCCTGCAACCGAATTCAACGGCACCGATTGCGTGAGCGCGAGAACACAGGCTGAAGCGGTTCCAATGCCAGTGAGCACGGCTCGGTACCGGAGCACACCAAAATGACCGCGCATCGTGTTGGAGGCGGCCCGCCGACAGACCGCTCCAACAAGGACCAACAACCCGCTGCCGACCAAGGCAAAACGGTCGCTGAGGTCCATGCCAAGGGCTCCCAAAACGGCGAGAACCGGCCATGAAACCGAGGTCACGGAGCCCACTCGGGTTCGAGCGGCGGGGTCGTCCAGCGTCAAATCCTGAACGAAAATACCCCAAATGACGAGCAGCAACGGGGCACCAAGGTCAGAAAGCACGATGCCTTCGCCAGCGATGAGGGCTTTGACCGTCGGCCAGGCCAACCAAACGGCGCAAGCGAGCAGGGTCAAGGCCGTGAACAAGGTCGTGTTTTCAACGCGTTTGATGCGGGCTGCACGTTCGGCTTCGATGGCCTCATCCGCATCCGCCCACGAGACCATGTTCAGCCCTCAGCCGACGACCGTCATAATCACTCCGTCCTCCCGATGTGGCTTGGGTTGAAGAAACGGAGGAGCGGGAATGTTCAAGGGTGTCTTTCGCTGGTGGAAGGGGGAGAGGAAGCACCATGCCCGGCTTGATCACCATGGACGACCTGACCAACGACGAAATCCTTCAGGTTCTGGACGACGCAGAACGCCTCCTCCCCGTTGCCCGAGGGGAAGTTTACCTCCCGTTGCTTCAGGGGAAAATTCTCGGGAACCTCTTTTTTGAACCCAGCACCCGGACTCGAATGTCCTTTGAAACGGCCATGAAGCGGTTGGGCGGCGATGTCGTGAACCTCGGCGACGTCAAAACCTCCTCGGTGGTGAAAGGTGAAACCCTCTTTGACACCGTCCAGATGGTGGACGGATACACGGACATCATCGCCATGCGCCACCCCCGCCAAGGCGCTGCTCAATACGCCCAAGACGCCGCTCGAGTACCGATTTTGAACGGTGGGGACGGGGCCGGACATCACCCCACGCAAACGATGCTCGACCTCTTCACCATCCGTCAGGCCCACGGTCGCCTCGACGGGTTAAACGTCGTGCTGGCGGGCGACCTGCGTTACGGCCGCACGGTACATTCGTTGAGCCATGCGCTCACGCGCTTCGGGTGCACGCTCACCTTTGCAAGCCCTGAATTGTTGAAAATGCCCGCTGAAATCGTCTCCGACCTGAAGGCTCACGGCGCAAACGTCGTCGAAACGGACGACCTGCTCGGTTCGCTCCCCGTAGCGGATGTGGTGTACATGACACGCATTCAGAAAGAACGCTTCGCCGACGAGGATGAATATGCAAAAGTGGCCGGTGCGTACAAACTCCACGCCTCCAATCTGGAAGATGTCAAGGAGGGCATGATCATCATGCACCCGCTTCCAAGGGTTGACGAAATCCATCCTTCGGTTGATGCAACCCGTCACGCACGGTACTTCGAACAGGCGTTCAACGGCGTGGTCGCCCGCATGGCGTTGCTCTGCCGCCTCTTGAACGTTGATGTGCCCGCCAACGTCGGAGGTGAGGCTTGATGTCACAGGAGTACAACATGCGCCGTGTAACGGCCATTCGCAACGGCACCGTCATCGACCATGTTCCTGCTGGACACGCGATGCGTGTCCTCGAGATGCTCGGCATCGATCAGACCAGCTCTGTACCGGTGTCCATGGTCATGAACGTCCCGTCGAAGAAGATGGGGACCAAGGACATCATCAAAGTCGAAGACCGGGAATTGAATCAAGACGAGCTTAACCGCTTGGCTTTGGTCGCTCCCGATGCCCATGTGGCTATCATCCGAGCCTACAGCGTGGCGGAAAAAATGACCATCGATCTCGGCGAGGAAGTCAAGAACGTCGTTCGCTGCACCTTCTCCAATTGCATCACCACCAACCCACGGGAACCGCTTCCCCACCGTTTGAAGGTGCTCTCGACCGAGCCCCTCGAACTTCGCTGTCATTATTGCGGACGTCCCCAAGACCTCGAGGCTCTGGTGCGCAACCTGATCTAATCGATCTTCACGCCCAGAAGGTCCCGCATATCGCAGGCCTTGCATTGGTTTCCAGAGCTCGGGCTGCCGCAACGAGGACACGGGGCCGGCGGGGACGGACGGGACTCGCCTCCACCCAACTCGACGACCTCGTCACGCAAGGATTTGATGTGGTCGGCCATGCGCACCAAACCGTGTCGCGTACCGGGCACATCGGCCTCCATGTGAGCGACCATTTCACGGTGACGCCATCGCAGGGCGCCCCGTGCATTCGGGCATTCCTCGTGGTGCAACGGAAGTTCCCGGTGAAGAGCGTACAGGTGAACCTCTTGCTCAGGAACCCAACGAAGCGGAACGATGCGGGGGGCAAGTCCGTCAACCGGCGTCATCGTATGGGGGGCGAGGCGCAACGTTCGTTCGATGTCCGCATTGGCCAGGTTCATCAACACGGTCTGGGCCATGTCGTCCAGATTGTGACCCAAGGCGATCACATCGGCACCCACTTTAGTTGCGAGGTGGTTGATGCCTTGCCTTCTGAACACACCGCAGTACGAACACGCCATTCGTGGAGCATCGTTGTCTTTTTCCATCACCATCGGTAGACGTTGAACCACCTCATCCATCTCAAGGAAGGAAAGTTCGGGGTAGGTCACCACGTGGTGTTCAACACCGAGACGCTCACACAACGAAGCCGCACAGACGATGGAAGGTGGCCGATAACCTTCGATGCCCTCGTCGACCGTTCCTGCAACAATGGTGACGTCCGGCCGTTTCCCCAGCAGGTCAACGAGCACATCGAGGAGCACCGCCGAATCTTTTCCACCCGAAACAGCGACCAGAATCGTGGTATGCTTGCCTTTCTCGAGCGGGAGTTGAAGTCGAAGTTCCTTGCTGATCTTCTTCCGAACGGACTTTGCAAGGTGCTTTCCGCAGAGAATTCGACCCGAATAGGCTTGCTCAACCACGGCCGCTTTGTCGCACGAATCGCAACGAGGGACGGTGAACGGAAGGGGCCCCTCGTCCTGCATGGTTCACGCTCGCAAGGCGTCTCGTTTCAAATGAGCGGCTGGACGATGGATTTTCATCGTTCTTTTTCTAAAAAAATTTCAATTGAATATTTGATTTATCAATTTGTAATTTCGCATTATTCTTCCCTCGGTTTTTCCGGAGCCGAAGGCCGAATGAAAACCGGATTCGCCCGAAAATTGCACCACTGCGCCCCTTCATTGAGGCCGTCCAAACCGGATTTTCAGTTGGAAAATCGCGAAAGGTCCACAAAACGGCCTCTCCGGTGGTTTGAGCGCAAAACTTCTTGAAGGCTACAGCGGTGTCACGCTGTTTGAGCAACCATGCTGCAGCGTCTGTTGGCGGAGTTCCTTCACCACGAAGGGGTGGAACAGGCCCTCGTTTTTGACGACCGGGGGCGCATGCTTTCGAGCGTGGCCAAGCAAGGTGTTCTGCCAGCCACCGAAGAGGCCGTGAACCTGACCGTCCTCGCCCTGGCCGCCACCCAGCACACGAATTTTGGTGAACTCCACGAAGTTTGGCTTGAGGGCGAACAAACCACGATGATCGATGTCATCACCCCCTATCGAATTTTGATGCTACAAGGCAAGCGAAGCAAAGTTGCTCGATGGCGACACGCCGTTGACCACCTGCGAAAACAGCTCGCAACCACTCCCGAATTTTAGGTGAAAACCATGTTTGAGTTACCCCAAGGAAAGCCCGTCAACGAACCCATCACCCTGGCCGAGGGTGAACTCCAACCCTTTGCACACGGCGCAATTTCAGCCTATGTCGGGCGAAGGAAAACCCCCGTGGGCCATCGCTTGGTCCGTGGTGGGCGCGTCGTGGGATGGGTGATCGAAGACGCCGAGAAGGGCGTCATGCTGGGCGGACACGAAGCGAAAGTGGCGATGGAAGCCATGGAAGCAGAACAAAAAGTCCGTCATTTGGCCACCTCGTACAGCCTCAACGGGCTCGGAAGCGTTGCTGAAATTCTCCCTGAGGCGTTTGAACATCAAGCCGACCGCCAGGGCCTGAAGTCCGCCGCAAACACCGTGGAACGTCTGCTGGCTCGAGACCTTTCCACCGTGATTCGGGAACTTGCGGCCCATACGACGGTGCGGGGTGCCATGGCCATCGACACGGGCATGCTCATCGACCACGCCGGCGATTTACCCGGCCTTGGCGAAGAAGAAGCCCTCGCGAGTGAATTGCATGAATTGCTTTCCAAGATGCGCCCGGACCGCTTGACCGCCGACCTCGGCATGAAAGGGCCCGGCCATTGGACGTTGCACAGCGGCGACGGCGCCCTTCTTCTGGCAGCGAGCGGTGAAATCTCCATCGCTGTTTGGACAGAAAAAGACGCGAATCACGCACGACTGTTGTCATCGGCTTCCATCGCCCTCGAAGGCGAGTTGGTCGCTGCAGGGGCCCACGGCAGTCAACTGCCCGAGGGCTTCACCCTCCGCGACGGTCGTGGCGGACCGGATGCGGTCATTTCGATGCTCAAAGCTGCCCTTGATGAAGAGGTCACGGGCCATATTCAATCCGGCTCATCGAGCAAAGCTGTATCGCTCATCGTGGTACGCGGTGTCCCCGTTGCCCTCTGGGCGCCATCGGCTGACAGCATGGAAGATGCGATGATGGGTTTGACCGAATCAAAGCGCAAGGTGAAACTCATTCGCCTTCCCGCTGGGACCATCGTCTCGTCGAAATCCGGGACCGTCGAAGCCTTCACCCTCGAGTCCTTCTCCGAATTGCTCTCAACGGTTCGAACACGGTCCGAAGCCCGACAGGCATCGCTCAAGGCCCTTCTCGACGACCTGCTCGGCTTTGAGTCCGGCTTGGAGGCCTTGAAGAAGGCTCGGAACGCCCTGAAATTCAAATCGGACGGGGCCGACATTGCCGAACCGTTGCCGGTCATGGCGGAGCAAGCCGTCGCAGCCGTTGATGCAGGTCTGCGACGACGGCTTGAGAAAGCTGAACAGACCGTTGACGAACTCAACAAGGCCAAGGCGGTCCTCGAAACACAGATCAAAGCCACCGAAAAGAAGCGAGACGCTGCGCAAATCCTCGCACGTGAAGCGAGTGAAAGCCGCCAAGAGAACACCGTTGCTTTGGAAGACGCCCATGCGAAACTCAACACCCTTCAAGTCGATCTCGCCCAAGCCCGCAGCCAGGCTGAAGAGGCCGAGTCACGTTCCGAACGCTTGTTGCGGCGCGTGAACGAACTCGAGCATCAGGTCAGTGAGCGGGCAGCAGAACTGGCGAAGGCGGTGGGGGATGCGGCCAGCAGCGAGGCGTTGCACGCCATGATCGAATCGCTTTCACTGAAAGAAGCGGAATTGCAAGCCAACTTAAGCGAAGGTTCTGAGCGTTTGGCCACCATCCGTCAACAAAGCGATGACGAGGAGCGACGACTGCGCGTGCTCTCCGAGCAAGTCAACACCGTTCGTGAACGCCATGCCAGAACCCAAGCCGACCTCCAAGACCTTCAGGAGCAGGTTCACCTCAACAACGTCGAACTTGAAGCCGTGCGAACCGAGGAAAAGCACGCTCGCCAGCGCATTGATGAAGGCCGAACACGGCGTTCTGAAGACGAGGCTCGCAGGGCGAACCTACAGGCCGAGTTGCGGGAACTGATGGATGAGCGACGTACCTTACTGCGTGAACTCGGCGACCTGGGGGCTCGTCGCGGTCACAGCGAAGCCGAACTCTCTGTTCTCGTCGACAAGGCCTCGGCATTGGCCGAAGCCCACGAGGAAGCGTTGGCCGACATCCAGGAGGCAGAACGGTTGAGGGCTCGCCTCGCCGAGGAACCGCTTGCACAGGCCCTTCTTGACGACAACACCACCTTTGAGGGACTTGGCCCCGTGCTTGAACGCCTGGAACATGCACGAAGTTTGGGCTACTCCGTAACGCTGCTTGACCGAGCGGTGGAGCGGGCACTCCAAGTGATTCAATCCACCGTTGATCACGTTGCTGCTACGCCACGGCATCTGCTCTCCTCCGAAGTGATGACCCTGCTCGAGCGGCAGGTGCCTCAAACCGCCGGGGCTGTGCGAGGGTTAGCCCGTTGGTCGGTTCAACAACGCTTGGAACACCAACTCGGAGAGACGGTCAACCACGTGGTGCTTGACCTTGAACACCTCTTGGAAGATTTCGACCGTTCCATCACGATGCTGCGCCGGATACGCAACGTGTTGGAGCAAGTCGAACGTTTGGGGGCTCCTTCCAACGAAGTCCATGCGCTTCTCGCCAATTGTCAGCGGCCAGAAGCCCTCCCGAGTTTGGCCCAAGGCACCCGTCGCTTGATACAGGTGGCCCTCGACGACATCTATCTCGAAGCGGACCAGCGTGATGCAGGTGAAGCGATCGGCTTGGAAGAGACCGCTCGCGTTCTTGAAGAACTTATCACGCAACTCGATGCATCGGGCTTGACCGACGGTCGGCCCCGAGGCATGATGTGGGAATTCCAGCGGGACGGTTATCTGCCGTTTGAGCGAGAGAACCTACCGGTTGAGCAGCGTCTTCCGGTGAGCGAGGACATGAAGGACGACTTGGAACCAAGTCTCCTCAATGCTGAAGTCGTCACCTCCCTCGAACAGGAAACCACGGCACCCGTTGATGATGAAGGGTGGAGCGAACTGCCCCCGCCACAGGAAGAAACGGACGTGAGCAACGCTCCGACCGTTGAGCAAACGTCCGTCTTTGAGGGGTCTTTGGAGGATGAGCGTGCCGTTTTGGAAGCCGAGTTGGCCCGCCTTGATGCGGAACGGCATCACCGGGCAAGCGCCTCGCCTGTTCCAACCGCCGTACCCGCTGATGCAGCGCTGGCTGAATTGGAATCAAAACTGGCGAACCTTGACTTCTAAGCGTGATGCACATGTCCGATACCATGACACTGGCGGGACGTGAGGAGGCGGGAGGACGACCGTATCCCCTTTGGATTGAACGAGCGGTCTTCGTGCTGATGGTTGGAGCCTTCGTGGCCTTTGCCGGACACATCACCGAGTGGGTTGACCACCCGATTGCTGGTCCGCTCACCGGTTATGTTCTCTATCCATTCGCCCTGTTGGCGTTTGCGGAGATGGCGGGCCGCATTGTGCAACACCGGCACGTTTCAAAGTTGTGAAAACTCCTTGGACGACGGGTCGGCTGGAAGCCGGTTGGTTCTTGCTTGAACGAAACCGATCACTCGCTGCCACGGGATGAAAAATCGGAGCACCGCCATCATGCTGAGGAACAACAACGCTGAGATGACCAGCCCGTAGGTCAGGGTCAACTCAATGGATTCAGAAACTTGACCCGCCCACTGACTCCCGGTCGTGTCGGACACCACGGTGAGCAGCACCTTGTGGAAGCCAAGCGCAACCATCGTCGCCAAACCGGTAAGACCCAGGAAGAGGAAGGTGTGGCGCAGATGCGTGTTGAGGACGTTGTCCATTTGACGAACGTATTCGGGGTCTCGTTTGCAGGATTCGGGCAGCCGGAACGCGTACTCAAGGTTGCGAATAACGCCGTAACTCGCTTCTTGGAACACCATGATGAGAACGGCGATGAGGATAAGATTGAACTGTTCTTGCGTGACGAGTTTCAAACCGAACAGACCGATGGTGGGGTTGGAGGTCTGGCTCTCGAGGACGGCCAACGTTCCACCGTATGCGCCAAGTTGGCTCTTGATGAGCGGGAACGTGAGAATGGCGTGAACGCCAAGGAAAAGCAGCGTAAAGCCGATCGACCAAGCAATGGAACGGCGGGAAAGCCCCCAAATGCCCCGGGTACCCATGATGACGGGGAGCAAGTAAACGAAGAGGATCAGCAAGGACATGATCATCAGCAGCGGCCACTGAAGCGTTTCCAATTCGGCATCGGTCGGGAGGCGGAGGTCAAATGAAAACAACATGCCCGCAAACCACGAAAACATCAGTCGGCCAACGAGAAGCACGATGAGTCCGATGATGAAACCGAGTTTGATGCGTTGCTGAACTTTGGGGGTTTGGAAGGCGATAAACGCCATGGTTCCCCCCAAACCCAAACCGAGCACAAGCGGCACAAAGAAGCGGCCCATGCCGTCCCGTCCCTCGCCCGTCAACCAATCACCGAGGGGCAATTGGTCGGCGATCAGGAGTTCGATGGTGTCGAACAGCATGGTGTGGTCAATGGAGCCGACAACGTAGGTTGAGACCACTTCGAGGTACATCGCCACCAGGGCCACCGTGGCAAGAATTTGCAAGGCTAAAATCTGCCATTGCTTTCGAAGATTCTTCAGGTGCAGCGTTCGCGGCTTGGCCGTGGCTTCAAGGTAAACATCGGACTGAAGACCTACTTCACCTGCCATCTCAATACCCCCTCACTTGCATCAAGGCCTGGGACAAATCCATGTCCGGCATCCAATCGATGACTTGCGCTCCTGAACCCGCCAGCGTGGTCAGTCGGTTTTGACGTTCCAACTTCAGCACCTCGTACGACATGCGCGGAATGCGGCTCACGAGGCGTTCAAAGTCAACGCTGGATGGAGAGAGGACGGTCACTTCGTGGCCCCGTCCGACCAAGTCACGAACGGCAGCGGGGACCGTTCCGTCGCCTTCGCAGGACGAGATGATGAACACCGGACTTCCTCGGCTGAATCGACCGCTCAGCGAGTTGGTAACCGCTTGAAGGGGCATCGAGCCTTTGGGCGTTACCCCTGCAAGGGCGCTGAGGATCTTGAAGTACTGCTTGTCACCGGTATCGGGAGGAAGATAGGCGAGTTTTTCGTCGTAAATCGCCAGCGCCACCGAATCACGACGCTTGAGGAAAAACGCTGCGAGGCTCGCTGCTGAGACCGTTCCCATCTCGAGGGGGTTCTTGAGAACGGTGCCGATGCGAGCGAGGTCTCGACTGTCAAGAATGAGGTACAGGTCGGTCACAGCATCACGGCACTTCTCGTTGACCATCAATTCCCCCGTTCGAGCGAAGGCTTTCCAGTTGATGTTCTTGAACGGGTCACCGGGCACGTATTCTCGGAGGGAGTAGAATTCGGAGCCTTGACCCGGCGTTCGCAGGGTGGTCGCACCCGTGTACATCTTTGGCGTTCGACTTCGCAAAAAGGCCTCCTCGATGTCCTTGATTTGGGGGAAGATGACAATGTCGCTGTGGTGGTCAACGTACATCTCTTCAACGCCCAAGTTGAAGGTGTTGCGCGCCCGTAGCGACACGGGACCGATGGAGTAGTGACCGCGCAACGGGCAACGCAGCACGTATCGAATCCGAGCGCTCTCGCCAGGTCGGAGGTTGAGTTGCATCTGGTTCAAGCCGCTGCGGAGCTTCATTTCGTGGGGGATGTTATCGTAAATGTCCAACATTTGCGTCTTCCGATTGCTTCGGTTGGTGACCAGCAACTCGACGTACAAATCGTCACCCTTGTACAGGTTATCCGCCGAGAGGGTGCGTTGGACTTCAACGTCGCCGTGCCCAGAAATCCACGAGTTGACGACGATAAACGCCACGAGCGTCAAGCCGAGGATCATCATCTGTTGGTTCGATATCATCATCCCGATGAGCACGAGGGCGATACCCCCGGTGAAGGTGAAGGCTGCTTTACGGGTCCACATCATCTCCACCTCACTGACGACCCCACGCCTTGATGCGTTTGACCAACGCTACGGTTTGTTCAAGCGTGTAGCGATTGCTGGATTCAATCGCAAACTTGGCGAGAACGGGGTCGTTGATCATCGACACGAGTTCGTTGGCTTGCATCGCTTGGAACTCTTCTCGGTTCAGACCGTTCTGATTGCGCACTTTGGAAAGGAAGACCTGTCGGATTTTTTCAACTTTGGAATAATACGCGTACCGGTTCGCATCGCCAAATCCGTAGTAGATGATGCTGAACACGTGCCGCCAAGGCTCCGGGTCGCGTTTCTTGATGAGAACCGCTTCAAAGGTGATGAACAAGATGAGGAAGAGCAGCAGCATGGCCAATCCTTCGCCCGTGAAGTAGACGAGAAGGAAGTAAACCGTGTTGTACGAATCCGCAGCCAGCGCACTCTGTGGATGGCGAGATTCGTCAAACACCACCATGGCGTTCACTGCGGGTTGACCCGTCTCGTCGATCCGTTCGCTCATCAAGGATTCAGCGATGTAATCCAAAGCCCATTTTCGATTGTCGTTGCTGGGCATCAGCGTGTCGGTTTTCCCGTATTTCCCAGCGTTGAACCCTTCGTAGTCGTAAATGGCGTTGATGAGGGCTGAACCGTCAGCGACGAAGACGATGCGGCCGCCGTCGGACGGGCTGCAGCTGGCTCTGGCACAGACTTCGATGCTGAGATTGAACTGGCCCCACCGGTCGGGCGTCTCGGGCGTGATTTCGTTGCCGACCCAAATCTCCCCATCGCCGTTCACGTCAACCGTCGCTTCGTTGCTGGTGATGGCCCGAATCGCCACTTCGGAGAGCGGGCCTCGAACACCGGGAATCACCTCGAGACCGGTGATGTTGTTCAGCAGCATTTGGTAGGTGCCGTTGTAATCAATCTCGCCACTTGGCGTAAGGTGTTGGGCGCAGAGACCGGCTTCAGCCGCATTGGCGTACGGCTGGCCGTCCAATTTTGAGCACGGGTGTTCCCCTGGATTGCCCACGTCCGCCCAGCGTTCGTGTTGGGAGAGGGTCGCCGGGTCAAGTTGGGTGCCGTTCATGCCGCAAGGGTTGGATTGAACGCACATCCAGATGTAGTTGTAATCCAGTTCAGCGACGTAGGTTGTATCGTAGACCTGTTCTCCCGAATACCGAATGCCGAAGGCTTCAGCGATGGTGTTGGCATAGCCGTAATCCTCGAAGACCATGGCCGTACCTCCTGCCTCAACGAACTCGACGATGGCGTCGATTTCGGAGGGTGAATACCCGCTGCCGGAAGCGATGGTGATGAAGCCGTCTTCGTCAAACTGGGGCAGCGTGAGGGTGTCCCGTTCAACACCGGCGAGGATGTAGGTGGTGTTCCTTGGGTCTTCGATGTCGGCCAAAAGGAGGGGGCTGCTCACCAGCGAGCGGGTTTCGATGCCCATCGCTTTGATGTCCTCTCGGAAAGCGGACATGTCGTTCCAATCGTCGTCGTAAGCCGAGAGTTGATTCGTGGCGCTGATGTTGACGAAATTCAGGAGAATCGTCATCAACAGAATCAGCATCACCGCCCAGAACGATGCTTGGAGCGCAAGGCGCCGAGCGTTGAACGTAGCTGGAAGGCCAAGCATTGGAATCACGAGGGAGAGGTTTCCCAATTTTCCACGCCCTCCGCTGACTTTAGAAGGTTGTCCAGAGCGGTGGAGAAAATGCTCATCCCAACCGAAGCGCTGCTCAACGGTTCAGATGAATGTTTGAGGCGATTCGGGCGACGGAGGATGCCGGAATCTGAACCGTGTTTTCGTGGTGATCAAACGGTAGCGAAGCAGCGCTCACGCCCTCCTCCACCTGAACGATCAGCTCGCTGATGGTGCCCGTGTTCATGTCGAACTGAAGGTCTCGGAGCGTTCCAAGGACCGCACCCGTGCGGTCAAGGACCTGGCGCCCGAGCATTTCACGTCCAAAAACGGCCATTGTTTCACTCCTTGAACACCGGGTGGGTTGGGAATCCCATCAATGCGTCGGTGCAGAAGGCACCGTCACATCGTTTCCATACCGCGACTGAAGTCACGATTTCGCTTGATGTTGGTCAGACCAGAGGTGAGACGGGTCTCCATTTTCTGGTAGTACTCCAGCATGTCGGGCGTGACCGTTGGACGCACGCGGGAAATGGCTTCCTCGAAGTGGCTCTTCGTGACCTTCTTCTTGCCGGCGCGCATGCAAATGAGGGCAGCTTCTCGGCACACCGCTTCAATGTCGGCACCGGTGAAGCCGTCCATGCCGTTGAGCAAGTCCTTGAAGGAGAATTTGCCGAGCGGCATGCCTTCGGAGTGAATGGCGAAGATGGCTTCTCGGGCGCCTGCATCGGGCGGGGGAACGTGCAGCACCCGTTCAAAGCGGCCGCTTCTCAGCAAGGCGGGATCGATCATCTCGGGGCGGTTGGTCGCTGCGACGATGATGACGCCATCGAGCGATTCAACGCCGTCCATGCTGGCGAGCAGTTGGTTAACGACGCGATTGGCGACATCGGAGCCTTCGGAGGAACTTCCGCCGCTTCGCATGGAGGCGATGGACTCAAACTCGTCCAGGAAGATGATGGACGGCGCAGATTGCTTGGCTTTCTTGAAAATCTCTCGGATGGCTCTCTCGGATTCGCCGACCCACTTGGAAATCAATTCAGGGCCTTTGATGCTGATGAAATTCGCTTGGGCTTCGTTGGCGATGGCCTTTGCAAGCAGCGTCTTCCCTGTTCCGGGAGCACCAAACAAGACGATGCCTCGAGGCGGTTTGATGCCGAAGTGCTCAAACAATTCGGGCTTCGTGAGGGGCCATTCCACCGATTCCTTGAGGCGGTCCTTGACTTCGTTCAAGCCGCCGACTTCCTCCCACGAAACCTCAGGGACTTCGACGTAGATTTCCCGAAGCGCCGAGGGTTCAATGTCTCGGATGGCTTCCTTGAAGTCGTCCATGCAGACCTCCATCTTTTCCAAGACTTCCGGCGGGAGGGTTTCCTCATCAAGGTCAATTTCGGGCAGATAGCGGCGCAAGGCGCGCATGGCAGCTTCTCGCACCAGAGCGGCCAAATCTGCACCCACAAAGCCGTAGGTGTTGTCGAGCACCCAACCGACATCGAAATCGTCAGCGATGGGCATCTGCCGCGTGTGGACGTCCATGATCTCATGGCGTCCTTCACGGTCCGGCACGCCAATCTCGATTTCTCGGTCAAAGCGACCCGGCCTTCGCAGCGCAGGGTCAAGGGCATCCCGGCGGTTCGTTGCACCGATGACCACGACGTTGTCACGGCCTTGCATGCCGTCCATCAAGGTCAGCATTTGGGCGACGACACGGCGCTCAACCTCGCCGGTTACCTCTTCTCGCTTCGGACAGATGGAATCGATTTCATCGATGAACACAATCCCGGGGGCGTTATCGGCAGCCTCGTCAAAGATTTCTCGGAGTTGTTTCTCGGACTCGCCGTAGTACTTCGAGATGATTTCCGGGCCGTTGATGCTCTTGAAATGGGCGTTGACCTCCGTGGCTACGGCTTTCGCAATCATGGTCTTCCCGGTGCCAGGTGGGCCGTGAAGGAGAACGCCTTTGGGCGGGTCGATGCCGAGTCGTCTAAACAATTCCGGGTGCTTAAGGGGCAGCTCGATCATTTCCCTGACCTTCTGGAGTTGCTGACCGATGCCACCGACGTCCTCGTAGGTGATGCCCTCGGACTGACTCATGTCCTCTTCGGCAACCGCTTCGTCCTTGATGACAATCTCGGTGTCCGTGTTGACCACGACGATGCCCTTGGGAACGGTGGCCATCACCGCAAAGGGCAGGGCTTCGGTGAACAGCGTCATGCCGGGAATGAAAATCCGGTCGCCCGCCATGACCGGGCGCTTGGCGAGACCTCGCTTGGCGAAGCCCTCGATTCCCGGGCCAAACTTGACCTTCTGTTTGCTGGCCATCACCGGGGAGATGGTGAGTTTGGTGCAGGGCTTGGCTTCCACTTTTCGGACGGTGACCCGGTCGCCCAGACTGACACCCGCATTTTTGCGGATGATGCCGTCGACCCGGATGATGTCCATCTTCGCATCCTCAGGACGGCTGCGCCAGTAGATGGCCGCCGTGGAGCGTTCTTCCCCGCTAATTTCAACAAAATCACCGGGTTTCAGGTCCAAGCCCATCTCGGATGAGATGCGAGCTCGCCCGAAACCGACATCGGAAGGAATGGCTTTGGAAACACGCAGTTCAATGGATTCGTCTTTGGTGGCCATGCTCTTCTCCCCTCTCTCCGAAATGTACGCTTCACGGTATATAACTAAACTTGAGCCAAACCATGACGGGTCGCAACGGAGGTTTCGCACACCCCCCTTTAAACCTCATCAAAACGGTTCAAACGGGTTGGGCGCCGTTGCCTCCAAGTTCCTTCGCCATCACATTCAAGAGACGAGCGAAGGTGCAGGGACTATGGTTCACCTTCTTGAAACCGGCCTTGAATTCATCGACAATCAAAATCCAAACGGGAAGCCTTCGGTCCGTGGCTACAACATCATCAACGGCCAGTTGACCTCAGCAAGCGATAACGCCACGTTTGTCTCCACCAACCCCGCCCTGCTGGCCGATTGCCTCGGTGAATTTCCGCTCTCAACCCGAGAGGATGTCCGGGCCGCCCTCGACGCAGCCCACGCTGCGTTCCCAGCATGGTCAGCGACGCCTGCCCCCACACGTGGCCAAATCATCGGCAACATGGGACGTTTGCTCATGGAGCACAAAGACGCTCTCGTCGCCCTCGAAACCCGTGAAATTGGAAAAACCATCAAAGAATCCGGCGGAGAAATCCAAGAGGCCATCGACACCTGTTTGTTCTTCCAGTCCGAGGGACGCAGACTCTACGGACAAACCGTCAATTCGGAGTTGCCGGACAAGGAGTTGTTCACCTACCGCCGCCCGCTTGGCGTTTGCGGCATCATCAATGCGTGTAACTTCCCCTCCGCTGTCCCGTTCTGGAAGATGATCCCCGCCATCATGTGCGGCAACACCTGCGTTTGGAAAAGCCCGCAAGATGCCCCTTTGTTGTCCTTCGCTCTCGCTCGCATCATGCATCAGGCCGGCCTTCCTGACGGAGTCATCAACCTCGTCCACGGAAAGGGAAGTGGAGCCGGACAATACCTCGTGGATGCGGTTGACGAGGGTTTGGTCAACAAAATCTCGTTCACGGGGTCGACCGAGGTCGGCAAAATGATCGGCGAGGTCTGCGGTCGCAACCTCGTTTCCTGCTCGCTGGAACTGGGTGGAAAGAACCCCCTGGTCGTGATGCCCTCGGCCGATCTCGACAATGCTGTCGCCGGCGCTTACTGGGGTGCATTCGGCACCGCAGGCCAACGGTGCACCAGTCTGGGCAACCTCATCGTCCACAAGGACATCTACGATGCGTTCATGGAGAAATTCATGGCCAAGGTTCAAACGACCCGAATCGGCAATTCCTTGGTGCATCAGGACGTGCTCTACGGCCCCATGCTTTCGGAGAAATACGCCAAGGATTTCGAATCCGGCTTGGAAATGGCGAAGGCGAGCGGTGCCACCCACGCATGGGGCAACGGGCGCATCACCGCCGACAACGCTCCGGACAACTTTGTCGGCGATGCGAGCGAAGGCGTGTTCATGTGGCCGCACGTGTTCACCGATGTCACCGAAGACATGACCTGCTTCCATGAGGAAATCTTTGGCCCGGTCGTCACCGTGGTCAAGGCCGATGACTTCGACCACGCCTTGCATCTGGCCAATGCCAGCCCGTACGGGCTGTCCTCGGCCATTTACACGAACGACCGCCTCGAAGCCTACCGCTACAAAACCGGCATCAAAGCCGGGATGACGGGCATCAACAACTCCACCACCGGTGCCGAAGCTCACCTCCCCTTCGGCGGGGTGAAAGGTTCGGGCAACGGCACCCGGGAATCGGGCATTTGGGTGCTTGAGGCGTACTCCTACTGGCACGCCGTGAACGACGAGTTGTCGGGCAAATTGCAACTTGCCCAAATGGACGTGGATGAAATCGACACGGTGGAGGCCGAGGTCAATTGGTCTGAATTGGCCTGAATTTCTTTCATTTCCGGCTCACGGCTCAATGGTGAACCTCAAAGACCCTGCGCTTGTCGGATGAAATGTTCCCTAAGGGAACACGGGTGAGAAAGCATGGGCGAAGGCATCAAACTCCCGGTCATCAACGGCTTGGGACGCACGAACCGAATCGACAACTGGTGGAGTCAACCGCTCACCATGGGGGTGGGGTTGACGGCGGCCTTGCTCTACACCTTTTGGCGCCTCTTCCTCTACGGTACGGAAGCAGCGGACGGCACATCGCTGATCTCCTACAAACTTCACGGCAGCACCGTCATGTCGCCCATTTTCTCCCCTAATGTCCTCGAGTGGGATCTGTTCGGGTTGAGCAGTTGGAACCACCCCGAGTGGGTGAACGCCGCTATCCTCGTGCTTTGGATTCCGTTTGGTTTTCGCGGCACGTGTTACTACATGCGCAGGGTGTACTACCGTACCTTTTTCGCCAGCCCAACCGCTTGCTGGGTGGACGAGCCTGACATCAACAAGGCCATCGGGTACAAGGGCGAAAAGCGCCTGTTCATCTTCAACAACCTCCACCGGTACTTCCTCTACGCCGCCATGGTGATTTTGGTCATCAAGTGGTGGGACGTGACCCACACCATGCACTTTACTTCCACGACCCACGACGGCTACGGCGTGTCCATCGGCACCTTCGTGATGGCCATTGAAGCGTTTTTGCTCACGATGTACGTCACCTCATGCCACGCTTTGCGACACCTGGCAGGCGGCATGCTGGACCGTTGGACCACCGGAATCAGCCGCGTCCGCGGCCAACTCTTTGGAAAAATCAGCGTGCTCAACCGTTCCCACGGCTTCTGGTTTTGGACGTCGTTGGCCTTTGTCTTCTTGGGAGACCTTTGGGTCTTGGCCGTTGCGGAAGGGCGAATCAGCGATGCGGTGCTGTTTGTGATTTGAGGTGAGATGATGGGAGAAAACGTCACGAAACACAACTACGATGTCATCGTCATCGGTGCCGGCGGCGCTGGCCTCCGAGCGGCCATTGAGGCGGCACGCAGCGGAGCGAAAACCGCCATCATCACCAAGTCCTTGCTCGGCAAAGCCCACACGGTCATGGCCGAGGGCGGCTGTGCTGCAGCCTTGCAGAACGCCGATCCACGAGACGGATGGAAGGTTCATTTCCACGACACGATGAAGGGCAGCAAATGGCTTGCCAACTGGCGCATGGCTGAATTCCACGCCAAAGAAGCTCCCGACCGAGTCCGAGAACTTGAACAGTGGGGCGCCGTCTTTGACCGGACGCCGAAGAACCTCATCAACCAGCGAAACTTCGGCGGCCACACTTTCCCCCGGCTCGCCCACGTCGGCGACGCTACCGGCCTCGAGATCATTCGCACCCTCCAAGAGCGAGGCATCCACGAAGGGATTGACATCTTCATGGAATACACGGTTCGCACCCTGCTCAAGGAAGGCGACCGTGTCACCGGCTGCGTGGCCTACACTCGCGTTGACGGTGAGTTCCACGCCTTCTCTGCAAAATCCGTCGTGCTCGCCACCGGCGGCATCACCCGTTGCTGGTCCGTTTGCTCGGGCTCGTGGGAATACACCGGCGACGGTCATGCCCTCGCCCTGTGGGCGGGAGCGGAATTGCGAGACATGGAATTCGTTCAATTCCACCCGACCGGGATGGTTTGGCCTCCGTCGGTTCGAGGCATCCTCGTCACCGAAGGTGTCCGAGGTGAAGGCGGTCGGCTCACCAACAGCGAAGGCAGCCGATTCATGTTCGACTACGTGCCTGAAATGTTTGCCGGGGACCACGCCGACACCATCGAAGAAGCGGACCAGTGGGTCGAAGAGGTCGTGAGTGGCAAACTCGCCACCGTTCGTCGTCCCCCCGAATTGCTCACCCGTGACGTGGTGGCGAAAGCCATCAACGCCGAGGTGAAAGCGGGCCGAGGCTCGCCTCATGGAGGCGCTTTCCTCGACATTTCCCATCGTGGAGAAGAAGCGATTTTGAAGAAACTCCCCTCCATGCATCACCAGTTCAAGGAACTGGCAGGCGTGGACATCAGCAAGGAACCGATGGAAGTCGGGCCAACGGCGCACTACGTGATGGGCGGCGTCCGTGTGGACGCCGAATCCCAGGAAACAACCGTTCCCGGACTCTTCGCCTGCGGCGAAGTCGCCTCGGGATTGCACGGGGCAAACCGACTGGGTGGAAACTCGCTGTCCGATCTCATCGTGTTTGGAAAGCGAGCCGGCGAATTCGCAGCCTTGCGTTCCAAGGACTTGGCTCAACCTGCCATCGATGACGGCCAGGTGGAGGCAGCCATCGCCAACATGCTCGCACCGCTCCAACGAGACGGAGGCGAGAACCCCGGTCGCATCTACGACGAGATGCGGGACATGATGCAAGCCAAGGTCGGCATCATTCGAACAAAGACTGAACTTGAGGAAGCGCTTGACGAAATCAAGGCCTTCAAGGAACGTGCGATGGCGTGCTCTTCGGGCACCTCGAGGAAATACAACTCGGGCTGGCATCAAGCGCTTGATCTGATCAACATGGCCGATGTCTCCCACGCCGCCACGCTCGCCGCCATCACCCGCGAAGAAAGTCGAGGCGGCCATACACGGGACGACTTCCCCACGCCCGAAGACGACTATTGGGGGAAGACGTTGAACATCATCTGGATGGAAAACGGCGAGATGAAAATCCGCCAAGAGCCCGTTGAAGCGATGCGAGACGACCTGCAAGATGCCCTCAAGGAAGTGAAAGCGATGATCGCTGAGCGAGCCGCAGAAGCAGGAGGTGGAAATTGATGTCCCTGAAAGGAACCAAGCAATCGTTTAACATTCTACGGGGCGAAGGCGACAAAGCCAAACTTGAAGCCTACGAATTGGAACTTGACGAAGGCATGGTGGTGTTGGACTGCGTGCATCGCATCCAGCACGAGCAAGAACCCGACATGGCCGTGCGCTGGAACTGCAAAGCGGGCAAGTGCGGCTCATGTTCCGCTGAAATCAACGGACGACCTCGCTTGATGTGCATGACCAGGATGAGCGACGTGGTTGCCGAAACGCCGGCAGGCCAACCCATTGAAATTCGACCAATGAAGACCTTCCCGCACGTGAAGGACCTCGTCACCGACGTCAGTTGGAACTACGAGGTTGCCCAGCGCATCAAGCCCATCAACGGCCCGGAGCACAAAGATTGGGAATTCAACCAAATGGAAGCCGACCGCGTTCAACATTTCCGAGAGTGCATCGAGTGTTTCCTCTGCGTCAACACCTGCCACGTGTTGCGGGACCACGAACTCTTCGATGATTTCGCCGGACCACGAAACCTGGTTCGCTTGGCGCAATACGAGATGCACCCGCTCGATACCGAAGACCGTGTTCCTGAAATCAAGAAAGAATTCGGCGTGGAATACTGCAACATCACGCGATGTTGCACCGAGGTCTGTCCCGCAGGCATCCAGATTACGGACGACGCCATCATTCAACTCAAGGAGCGCGTGGTTGACCGGTATTACGACCCACTGCAACGCATTTGGCGCACCTTGACCCGCAAGAAGGTCCGCTACTGATACCGCTGGGCTCAAGCCTGAGCCAGAAGCCAAGTCCGCATCCACGCCTCGCCCCGAGCGTCGTCGTCAAGGGTCGGATGGGC
>Ga0213866_10001064_pt1 | contig 20867 bp, 36 predicted proteins | sample PICome_11_FD_160079 | JGI IMG/M metagenome (GOLD analysis project Ga0213866, IMG submission 160079) | Coastal seawater microbial communities near Pivers Island, North Carolina, United States - PICO284 | ecosystem: Environmental > Aquatic > Marine > Coastal | place: USA: North Carolina...
CTGCTGCCTATCGTAATGCTGCTCTGACATACGCAAAGAACTACGCAAAGTGGTCCGCTGCGCGTGAGTATTGTGAAGACAGGCAGATGAACTTCTTAATACTCACCGAAGACCACCTAGGAGTATAACAATGGCAACTGGTTTTTCAACTATCCAGCGTAACTCAGTAAATAAAGACCCTGGATATAAAACACTCTTTGAAAGAGTGAATGCTGCTACTGGCGGAGAGAAAAAATCTCTCTCCTGGTATAGAGGAGCAGTTAAACAAGAAGCAAGTAGATATAAAAAGAACTTCAACAAATACATCATGGACGAACGCAAAGATCGCGTTGGTGCTGCTAAAGAACAAGATAAGAATGAATTGAGAAAATATACAGTGGCAGGTCACTTGTATATGTTTGAGTATAAGGCAAAGATGAAGTGGTTGCCTTACTATGACAGATTTCCTTTAGTATATGTCATCAAAGCACCAGGCAAGGATGAATTCTGGGGTGCTAATCTACATTATCTGTCACCAAAGAAAAGAATCATCACTGTAAAGAAACTAATACAGGGTAGAGTTGACATACCTAAGGTATGTTTCCATAAATATCTTAGTAACCATGTAGAAGGTCTATATCTTGACCTCGCCGCTGATGAATGGGACACTGCCATTCTCCTGCCGACCGAGGACTATGTGAGAAATATCAATGGAATGGTATTTCCTATCGACAGACAAACTGTTTGGGAAGATACTGATGAGAAGTTCTACGATAAAATCACAGGTCAAAGAGTAGTGAGAGGATACGGAAACAAACAATCTAAGGAGATGTCTAGGTAATGGCATATAGTAAGGCAGAACAACAAAGCCAAGCACTACCTCCCAATTTCCAAGGAAAAGAAGGACAAACACACGTAAAACAACAAACGACTGGTATCAATTCAACGACTGATCGTTATTGGTTGTACACCAATGGAAAGTGGGAACAAATCAGTAGTGGCAAGTATCAAGAGTTAAATCCAACTACTGCCAACTATACTACTCTAAGTGCTCCTAATATTGGCAGCACTACAAGTGCCCATAGATATCCAAAGGATGCTGCTATGGGCAAGGAGTCTGACTACGTTCTGTTTGAATTCTATAAATATCAACCACCATTTCAAGGTATCAATAGAGGATCAACTACAGCTGGAAGTTCTGGTCTAGCAGCATACAATCAAAGTGCTACAGATGAAAGTCTTTATACTAAAGCAGAAGGTTTAAATTCTGTAATCCTTTACATGCCAGAAGATATTTCTACTGGATATAGAGCGAGTTGGAGTGGCAAATCGTTTAGTAACATTGGTAGAGATGCGTTAGCAACTGCTGGATCTGGTGATTTTGGTCAGGGATTACAAAATGCACTCACTACAGCAGAAACAGCAATTGAACAATTTATTCCAAACACTGGAGCAAAACTAATTGAAAAAACTATACAAAAAATTACTGGTGAATCAATAAGCAATAATGAAATTTTTGGTGCTACTCGTGGAGTTGTTCTAAATCCAAACGTTGAATTACTATTCAGTGGAGTTGATCTCAGAAACTTTCAGTTGCAATACAAGTTGGTTCCAAGGAATGCTACAGAAGCAGAAGAGATTAGAAAAATTATCAATCAATTTAGGAAGGCAATGCTCCCAACATTTGGTGGTGGGGGAGACCTCACCTTCCAAACTCCTGGAATGACACAAGACAATTTTATTCGTGTTCCTAATGTGTGTAGGGTCTCATTTATGAAAGGTGGTGGATTAAATCAATATGTCCCACAATATAAAATGTGTGCTATCACTCAAGTTGATATAAATTACACTCCAGACGGAGCATATGCTACATATGGTGACGGCAACATGGTTGCTATCGGTCTTACACTAGCATTCCAAGAAACCAAACTCATTTTTGCAACAGAAGTAGAGCAATACTAATGTTTTTTTCACTAGTCCCCAACATCTCATACGATGAGAAACCAATTAGTTATCCGTTCTCAGAGTCGGATTATGTAACTGCGAAGAACTTCTTCCGCAGATACAAAGTTAATGATGATGTATTTTCCTATGCCGTCATTTTTAGAAAATATACTATCATTGATGGAGAAAGACCAGATACTCTTGCAAAAAAAGCATATGGTAATGAGTTTTATGATTGGGTCATCCTTTTGACAAACAATATGATTAATGCACAGTATGATTGGCCAATGTCAAACTATGCATTGTCTAAAGTCCTAGAGAGTGAGTATGATGATCCCTATGGAACCATCCGCCACTATGAAACTTATGAGATAGGACAATACTCTGATGGTACTCGTGTTGATGAGACATTCTACAACAGCACACACAAACTAAACATCAATGGTTCTGTTGTAATAAAAAATGGTAACGAGATTTGTCGTCCCGTTACCATTGCTGATTATTATGCTGCTGAAAATGAGAAGAAAAGAGAAATCTATCTCCTAAAACCAGCATATTTTAGACAGTTTGTTGATGACTACAGAAAGAAAAACATTTATAAAAAATCTGGAAGTTATATCAACCAGAGACTAAAGGCAACTGGATGACTTTTTCGGGCAAAAAATTGCCCGAATTTTTTTTCCAGATTTATGGAATCAGTCTTCCAAATTTGAAATGATACGCTCACACTCTTTCAAGTTTTGCTTGCAGAAGGCACGAACATAACTGTTCGCATCTGTACTCATAGTATAGTGAGCGTGAGTATGTACCAGTTCAATCACCACCAAGACCCCAACACACATGGCTACGAAGTGGCATATAGGACTCGTGGCACAGCATGTTAGGTTCTTTTTCCAGTTCATCACTCTTCAGCAAGACGAGCAAAGTAGGACAGAGCATCGTCATCATCAACGACTGCCTCTTCCTTCACAGGAGAGGGAGCAGCAGAGACACGAGAGCGGAACGACGAGGGTTCAGGAGCAGCGACAGGCTCATACTCTTCATCATCAACGCTAGGAACAGCAGTGCGCTGGGTGATACCAAGCACCATGTTCAGGCGACGCTCAAGATCCTCGTAGGACTTGAACTGGTCCTTGGCAGTGAATGCTTCTAGGGAGTGCTCAGACTTCCAGGTTGCTTCTAGTTCATCATCGTCTGCGCTGAGAGCAGAGACAGAATCAAACTCAGAAGAATCATAGTTCCAGTATCCTGCAACCTTCTTGATCTTCAACTTGAAGTTAGCACCTTCCCAAAGGTCAAAGACATTCACAGGTTGCTCATCCTGAAACTCTGGTTGCATGGCAGCAAGGATCTTGTCATGGATCTTCTTGCCATACTTGTAGAGGAACACCTTGCCCTCGTTCTCAGGGTGCTTAGGATCCTTCACGACATAGATGTTGCTGTAATACTGGAGCTTACGCTTCTGCTTACGGGCAGTCTCTTTGTCTTCATCACTACCGCTGTTCCAGAGACGGCGGTTGATCTCACCAACGGGATCCTTCTCGTTGAGAGTGGTCAGGGAGTTTTCAATGTACCAACCACCAGGACCTTGGAAGGCGTGGGAATACACCTTTGCCCAGGGGATGGTCTCGCCTTCAGGGGCGGGGAGGAAACGGATAACAGCGTACCCGTTACCAGAAGCGTCAACCTCTGGTTTCCAGAAACGGTCATCAACGTTCTTACCGCTGGATGACTTTTCAAGTTCCTTCTGCAGGAAGTCAAAATTGTTCTGGGATTTACGCTTCAGATCTGCGAATGACATTTGGATTACCTCGGATTGTTTTGGATTTGGTTTGTGTGTTGGGTCTTACGTACAGGCGGGTCTCCCCGACTCATCTGCCCAACGAAATTATAATAACAGGTGGCGGGTCAGGCGTCAATCCTGTGTGCCACTTTGGAGTTTGTCCTTCATCATCTGGACTCGCTCGCTCAATTCGTCAAACATCTGTTCGACACTGGTGCCTGGTGTAGCACCCAACATAATAATACCCTGCTTCATGGTCTCAAGGACAGACTTTGCTTCAGGGTCGTCACTCAACTTAATACGGAAGTAAAAAGTTTTTTGTTTATCAATTAGTTCTGAGAGTTTCTCAAAGTATTCCATCTTCCTCTTGTCATCAAGAAGAACAAAATTCATTGCAGATCTAAAACAGAACTGCTGGAGATCCATCATCTCTTGGATGTCCCCACGGACTAATTCTGATTGAAAGAAACTCATACCAACATCAACTTAGCTCTACTTGTTTTCTTCATGAAGTTTAATTGCTGTGCCTCATGACGGATTTTTTCCTTCAGAGGTTTGCTAATTAACTTTGATACACTATCTATTTCAATTTCATTCACCTCGCAATAGTGGATGACCGAATCAATATAATTCATGTCTGGATTGTGTAGTGCAATCTTCTCCACTTCCTGCGAGAACTTCGCAGCGGTCATAAATCTATCCTCTAATAATTGTTTTTTCTCCATACCGTTCCTGATATTCGTCGATGTAACTCATTAGTTTCATAAAGAATTCTTTCTTAGGTGGAAGCACCTTGACTTGAGTCTCTCCGTTTTCACAAGCAACGATTGTTACGAGTTGCTTAACACTCAACCCGTAATTTTCTTGGAGCATACAAGCGTATGCAGTCTCCTGAACGAAGTAATCATAAAGATATTTCTCACGCTTTGGTTCTGCTGCTGTCTTAAAGTCAATGATAGACAGCACTCCATCGAACTCAGCGATACAATCGACACGCCCTGCGATCTCTAAATGTTTAGAGTAGAGCGCCGCTTCCTGTAAGTAAATATTATTTATGCGGTCTAAAATATCCCTAGAATGATGGAACATTAAAACGGGAAGAGGAAACTTACTATACTTCTTCAGGTCAAGATTATTATTGAGATAGTCTTCAGCAATAGAGTGATACTTGTTTCCTCTACCAGTAGCACGAGCGGACTTAGCATTTGCTGCTTTCTCTCCAACGCGGGCTCGCCACTTAGCGATGCCCGCCATCTTTTCTTTGTTGTTACTAATCACGGTGGTGACAGATGGAAACTTACTGCCCTCAGGTGTTAGATAAACACGCTTACCATCCACCATCTCAGCAGACATTTCAATAGGATCTAGTCCCACATGATTAAACAACTTCATAGACCTAGGTTGAGTTTGTTAATAATATAGGACTTGACAAGACCAGAACGAACGATATCATCGATACCAAATTCTACCAACGAAAACTCTTCCATGTTCTGGAGGATGCGTTGGAAGTCAAGGATACCTGATCGCTCACTGATCTTCTGCAGGTCAGTCTGTGCTGCGTCACCACAGAACACAATCTTACTGTCCTGACCAACACGAGTGATGATTGAATCAAGTTCATGGAAGTTCAGGTTCTGACACTCGTCAATGATAACAATACAGTTATCAAGAGTGGTGCCACGAATGAAACTTGTACTCCAGAACGAGATAGTTTCCTGTGCCTTGAGGTTTTCATACAACATCTCAAAGGAGTTGTCATCAGGCATCTCAAACATGGACTGAACCATGTTCTTGTATGGTATCTGATAGAGAGAAGACTTATCTTCATGATCTCCTGGTAGGAAACCAATCTCTCTAGTAGCAACCAGAGAACGAACAAGATAAACCTTTTCGTATGGTGTGTATTCATTCAACACATCCTTGAGTGCTTTATAGAGAGCAACGAATGTCTTACCAGTTCCTGCTACACCATAAGCATAGATCATCTGCCCCTTGTCCCACTCATCAAACATAATCTGTTGATTATGAGTGAGAGGTTCAATAGGAATCATGTACGCCTCATCAATAGGCTTACGACGCTTCCTTTGCTTCGCAGTCATACCTTGTCCAGGTGCTTTCACGGTCTTCTTTCTTGGTGGCATATCAATTGTACTTATCGTGAATGGTACGGTTACGGGGAGCATGTGCCCCGATTTTGTTAGAGATGATGTCATGGAAACCAGGATGAGTTTTCTTCATCTTGTCTCTCCACTCACCAACCTCACCAGATCCAGCACAACCTTTGGACCAGTCTTTGTCCCATCCAGGGTTGTCCTTTCTCCATTGTTCGTAGTCTTTCATAGACATGTAGAGTTCTTTAGTCTCTCCAGTCTCTAGATTTTTAACAGGATATGTAGGCATTAATTCCACTCCAAAGCTTCAGCACAAATAGGAAATTGTTCAGAGAACACACGCTTAGCATCTAGTGCAATGTCCATGTGTTCTTTCTGCGTACCATTAGCGGAACGCAAATCTATATAGTGGATCCATGAACGAACTGATCCCGTCATGTAGATTTTTGTGGGAACGGCGAGGGGAAGCACAAAACGAGCACACTCTTTTGCAATACCAAGGTCAAGCATCTGCTTGTAGATATCCATAGCACTCTGGAAGTGTCGCTGAATAGTAATCTCAAGTTCTTGCTTGGTGAAAGCATCAACATCATCAATACTATTCTGACGATTCTTATCATCCTGACGACGAAGATCGAACAGAGGAATTTCACTTGCCAACAGAGAACTGTCAGCATAACGCTGGGAAAACTCTTGAAATGTGAACGAACGGTGACGCAAAATTTGAGCTGCGATACCACGAGTAGTTTCAATCTCCAGGGTCATGTGTGCCTGCTCAAACACAGACCAGTGGTTATGTTTAATACAATACTTTAGCAGACCAGCAACCTTAGGATTCTCCTGGTTGTTCGGATTGCTCACTCGTGCCACGTACCCCATCGTCTTCTCTGCGTCTGGAGTTACGGTTACCAACTTCACTGAATTCATTACTAAATCCTTTCTCCTGCTTGCGTTTGATTTGTTTGGCTTTCAGTGCTATTTTAGCACGAATTAACTGCATCGCCATGTACTGCAGTTCTTCTTCTGTATATAGATTAGGATTTGTTTTTGCTTCTTTGATTGCTTTTTTTGCTAATCTAATTTGATCTTTTAGTCGGGTCATAGTACGCTTTATAGTAGGCAACAATGCCATCGGGTCTTACGTTTCCTTGGGATACCCAATCGTGGGCGCACTCATAAATCGACTGCGGAGAATACACTGGCGCACCGCCTTCTAGTTGGTGTCCAAATTTAGTAAGCAGAACTTTAAGTGCTGCCTGTCTATACTCCATGCGTTCATCACTGTAACGCCAATCAGTCTGGGTATCCGTCATCGTCTCCTTCATCATAATTAAATCCGAACTTTGGTCCGCCCTGTTGCAACTGAATTTTGTATGCATCAGTGTCAGAATACACCTCACTCTCCAACGCATTAGTAAGAGACTTGAGATTCTTGACGATGAGTTTTAGTTTTTCTCTATCCATATTTAGATAACAGATGTCGATATTATAACATAAAAAAAGAGGGGTATCAACCCCTCCTGTTATACGTTGGTTCAACTTTTAAGAGTTGATCAAAGTATTCATGCAAGTGAATGCGATAGCAAGACCAGTATGTTACTCCTCTATATTTGAGTTGATAACAACTAGGTGGTCTGCTATCTTTATCCATGTCATCATAGTGATAGACATAGTGTTCCATATCACTTCTGGTAGGTGTGTCCGCGATAGCAGAATGTACCATGGACTTCATCAACTTCGCCTTGCTTGCACTCAAACTTTACACCACGATAGGTAGTGTGAGAGATTTGTGCATCGTGAAGTGCGTTAGCCTTTTCGATTTGCTTTTTGATGAGAGTTAGGGTGTTCATTGTAGGTCTCCTAAAGGATGGGTGAGTGTTAAATCTCCCGTTCCTTCAGTCGTTTGCGTCCCAATAGAATTCACATTCAGGTACAGATTCCCTTATGGTTTCGACCAGTTCTATCACAATTTCTTGTGGTAGATCTACTTTGTTTGCTTTGATCCTGAACATCAATGCGTCAGCATCAGTGCAAGCCATAGTAGAATAGAGTAGTAATTCAATCATGGGATGAACGCTCCGTTCCGCGACTTACTTGCGTCCTAAGTTAGCGTCTGATTACACTGACCCTCTACCTTAGATCTAAAGTAACTTATCAAGTTATATTTAGACCTACGATCTAAATTGTCATCCATAAGGATTTCAATTCTTTGTTGTAGGAACCTTTCACACGACATGTGCCACCCATAAGGGTTGCCGTCATCATGATGGGCTAAGGTCAATGCCAGCAGGACTGCCAACATCGGATGAACGTATGGTAATTATACCATATTATGTATGCCTTGACAACTGTAACATACAATACAGTTTAGTTGCCTGCTAGATAGAATCCGTCTTCTCGCTGACGACACACACGCTTTACCTGTGCATCATACTTAGGTGATGGTTCTTCTGTGATTAAATTTTTGGCAAATTCCCATGCTTCTTTGTAGCGACTAAACTTATAAACTTCGTCATAAGTTTTAGCAGAAACTAGCACACCATCCTGACGCCACAGTTTCATTGTGTGCCACTTTAATGGATCAGATGTTTTGCAGTAAAAGATACACCAATTTCCTGTTTGCCCTTTCATTTCTTTTTCTTTTTAGGATCTTGCCAGAGTTTAGGATTAACTCTACCCTCTGTTTGTGTCATGCTAATAAGGTTACGATACTTATCCCAATAGTAGTCAAAGATATCTACCTTCTTGGCAGCAGTAACAATGTCATAAACAACACCGTTGCCATCATCAAATTCTACTAGATGTGCAGTATGTGGTAAAGATCTATCCTGTGCTAAGTCGGGATCACAGTTTGCATGAATAATATTTACTCCCTTACCCATCAGGAACGACCACCCCACTTAATCTGAGGATATGCCTCCTCCACACACTGCTTGGTGATCTTCCAACGCTTTCCAATCTTCTTGTCCTTCATCAGACACAGCACCTCTGCTTCGCCCTTGTGGAGTCCTTCTAGCAACTGAATGAATAACATTTCACGACGATTTTGTGAGATGTTAGCGCCACCCTTGAAGAAGAGATAGAGCTTACGATACTCATGAATAAGTTTCGTATGCTCTGTCCCTTCAGGCACATCATTCTCTTCATAAGGAACATCCCCTTCAGGAAGCATAGAGATCACACTCTCATCAAAGTTTGCAATCAGGATTTGTCTGAGTGCTGGAGAGTTGTATTCTTGTAGCAGTTTAATTTTCTGTGCTTTAGTTTTAGCGTTGCTTATTTTTTGCAGCACTTCATTCAGTAATAGTTGCATAACCTAATCAATTCCGTAAGTATATTTAGTCGTCGTCAAATTCGTCATCATCTACAAAGCGAACTGACAATAGTTCTTCGTTGATCCACTGCCCTTCTCCATCCAACATTTCTGGATGCACATTTTCTGTTTCCATTTTTCCATACATAAACTCATGAAGTTTTTCGTTTGCGGTCCATCCAGCAATCACACCGACGCAGAGAAAAATAAACGAAACTGTTGCTGAAAAGTACAGGACTGTTGCTTGTGCCATGGTTCACTCCGAACTAACTTGCTTGCTTGTCCCACCAAAGTTCTAAGTTGAAGTAGACTCTTCGCTTAAGTAGGGTAAAAAATCTAGTAAATGTGAAACCTTTTCCCTTAGGAGCAGGTTCCTCTTCTGCTTCCTTCTTTTTCGCCCCCCTAAGCATGAGCTCTATGCCTCTATTTATTTTAAAATCTTTCATTTTTTCTTAGATGATACAAGATCTTTTTGCAAGAATAATTTTGCTGTCTCAACCAAACCTCCAACACTTTCCCCATCTATCATAACATGAGGAAACCCATAAACATCTGGAAATTTTTCTTTAAATTCTTCTCTAGTAATATCAGTACCAACAGTAATGATAGTTGAATCTACTTGTGCTCTTTGGAATAGTTCCTTAAGTTTATCACAATAGAAACATCCTGGCGTAGTGTAAGCAACAATTTCCATATCAAATAAATTTTTCTAAGGGAGAAGTTGTAGCAGCAATTCTGTCTTTAATAATCTGACAGTATTCTTCTGAGTATTCAACCCCAACGGAATTGAATCCTAGTTCTTTTGCTGCAATAAGAGTAGTGCCGCTACCAGCAAACGGATCATAAACAGTTCCACTCTTTGGTGTAATGAGTTTGATAAGGTACTTCATCAACTCAAGATTCTTCACAGTAGGGTGATCATTTTTGATAGTTCTGTTATGAGTTCTCTCTTTTACAGAACTCTTAGTAGAGTAGAAAAATCTACTAGCGGTTCCAGAATCACAGTAAGTGGTTTCGCCAATGTATCCACCCCCACCAAAGACTCCACCGCCATACTGCCTACCTTGATAGTCTTCGACTCCATAGTTCCTAGACCATCCGTTACCACGGTCTCCAAACTTAGCAAACTGTTCTTCTACCTCTTCACTACCATCGTGTAGAACATTACCTGGCCAACGTCCAGACTCTAAACGAGTATCTTCAATGTTAATACCACCAACACCATGAGTTTGGCAGTTCTTTACAATAGTCTTCTCTTCAATTGGTTTCTGAGCAAGAAGAATAGGTTCATAACATGGTTTGAGACCAGTCCCCCATCCTTCCCATGCAGGATCTTTCTTACCAATATTCTGACTCTTTGGCATACCCTGTCCATACAACCACATCAGAACATCTTTGATCTTAAGACCAGAATCTTCTACAGCACAAACAAGTCTATGAAATGTTTTAGAAGCACCAAAAATCAGAAGATGTCCCCCAGGTTTCAGAGTTTTGGCAATAGACTGCCAGGTCTCTACCTTAAAAGCAACACAATTCTGATATGAATCCCAACCATTACCTAGGTACTCAATACCATATGGAGGATCAGTTACAACAGAATCAAATAGTTCTCCACTATAGTTGTTTGAGAAGAGAACACAATCATCATTATAAAATTCAGAGGTAGGCATCAAAGGTCTCCTGGCGTTGTTTATGTTGTTCTTCTTTCAGTTTGATATGACTGATAAAAGCATTGTTGTCAATCTCTTTTAATTTTAACACAATATCTTTCTTTGTGTTATCAAAGATTACATTAGGATCATAGTTAGCAAAGAAGTGACTTTCTTTTAGCATGACTTGACCAGTACCATAATTATAATTTACATAATCAAGGTAATCATAAAGATTAAACAGATAAGTTTTAGTAGTAAGACTATCTTTTGTCTTACCCGAAACATCAATAACAAAAATCCAATAAGAATCAATCAGACCAGAACAATAGTTTTTGTAAAGGCGATTGAACGAAACCATGTTGGGCTGACCATTGCCTTTCTCATATCCAAGTTTAATATTAATCAAATCTCCATTGGGTTTCCAAATAAGATCTTCCATTTTTCTAGTTTGCTTTCCTCCACCCTTGACTTTCTCAGGCAGAGAAAACTTATCTGGATATTTTTCTACTAATTTTTCTGCCAAAATCTCCTCAACCTTTTCTCCATAACTATGCCCTGGTTCCTTAACGGTAGGATCAAAACCAGATTCCTCCAGGCATACAGGAAGAAGTTCCTCCACACAGGCAAGGATAAATTGACGCTGCTCTTGGGAGATCATTAAAAAAGGGGGTTCAAGACCCCCTCATTATAGTTGGATTTCTAATAAATGTCAATTATTAAAAATCCTGATATCAAAGGGCATTGCCTCTTGGCAACACCTCTTCTGGGAACACGAAGTTTTCATGAGGTTGATCCACTGGTGCCATCCAGGCACGCAGACCTTCATTCAGAAGGATGTTCTTGGTGTAGAACGTCTCAAACTCTGGATCTTCTGCTGCTCTCAGTTCTTGAGAAACAAAGTCATAAGCACGAAGGTTGAGAGCAAGACCAATAATACCGATGGAACTTGTCCAAAGACCCATAACAGGAACAAACAGCATAAAGAAATGCAACCACCTCTTATTGCTAAACGCAATACCAAAGATTTGAGACCAGTAACGGTTTGCAGTAACCATTGAATAGGTTTCTTCTTCTTGTGTTGGTTCAAATGATTTGAATGTGTTTGATGCTTCACCATCTTGATACAAAGTATTCTCTACTGTAACACCATGAATAGCAGAAAGCAACGCACCACCCAGGATACCTGCCACACCCATCATATGGAAGGGATTAAGCGTCCAATTGTGGAATCCCTGCAGGAATAAGAGAAAGCGGAAGATCGCTGCAACACCAAATGACGGCGCAAAGAACCAACTGGACTGTCCAAGAGGGTAGATGAGAAATACACTAACAAATACGGCAATAGGACCTGAAAAAGCAATCGCATTGTACGGACGGATACCTACTAAACGACTAATCTCAAACTGCCTCAGCATAAATCCTATGAGAGCAAAGGCTCCGTGGAGCGCCACAAAAGCCCAGAGTCCCCCAAGTTGGCACCACCTAATGAAGTCCCCCTGAGACTCAGGACCCCAAAGTAGAAGAAGAGAATGACCCATAGCGTCAGCAGGAGTTGACACTGCTGCTGTAAGAAAATTAGCGCCCTCAAGGTAACTAGACGCCAACCCGTGGGTATACCAGCTCGTAACGAACGTCGTGCCAGTAAGCCAGCCACCAATTGCAAGATAAGCAGTGGGAAAAAGAAGTAGTCCAGACCAACCCACAAAGACAAAGCGGTCGCGTTTAAGCCAGTCATCCAGGACATCGAACCACCCCCTTGTTTGTGGAATATTTAGTGTGCTTGTTGTCATTTTTGTTTTCCTTATTTTGATTTTCTAACCAATAAAGTTGAGGCCAAGTATCCATGATTATCTCCCTCAACTTTGGTGGAGTATCTTCATTAATCATGTGACTTTTTGGGTAAAAAAATTGGCGGGAAATTTTTTCCCCCGCCAATGAAATCAATTATTGATTTTGGATCAACCGATTGCAGGTGCGGTGAGAGCAACAGGAGTGCTTTCAGCAGCAGCAAGGTCAAGAGGGAAGTTGTGAGCGTTACGCTCGTGCATGACTTCCATTCCAAGACCAGCACGGTTGAGAACGTCTGCCCAGGTGTTCAGGACTTTGCCCTGACTATCCATGATGGACTGGTTGAAGTTGAAACCGTTCAGGTTGAATGCCATGGTGCTAACACCAAGTGCTGTGAACCAGATACCGACAACAGGCCATGCTGCGAGGAAGAAGTGCAGCGAACGGGAGTTGTTGAACGATGCATACTGGAAGATCAGACGACCGAAGTATCCATGTGCAGCAACGATGTTGTAGGTTTCTTCTTCTTGACCGAACTTGTAACCATAGTTCTGAGACTCAGTTTCAGTGGTTTCACGAACTAATGAAGAGGTAACCAGAGAACCGTGCATTGCACTGAACAGAGAACCACCAAAGACACCAGCGACACCCAGCATGTGGAAGGGGTGCATCAGGATGTTGTGCTCTGCTTGGAAGACAAGCATGTAGTTGAACGTACCAGAGATGCCAAGAGGCATACCGTCAGAGAAAGAACCTTGACCGAAAGGATAGACGAGGAAGACAGCAGTTGCAGCAGCAACAGGTGCGCTATAAGCAACACAGATCCAAGGACGCATACCGAGACGGTAAGACAATTCCCACTCACGACCCATGTAGCAGAAGACGCCAATAAGGAAGTGGAATACTACGAGTTGGTAAGGACCACCATTGTAAAGCCATTCATCAAGAGATGCTGCTTCCCAGATGGGATAGAAGTGAAGTCCAATTGCGTTGGAAGAAGGAACAACTGCACCAGAGATGATGTTGTTTCCATACATGAGCGACCCAGCAACGGGTTCGCGGATGCCGTCAATATCGACGGGAGGTGCTGCGATAAACGCAACGATGAAACAAACAGTTGCTGCCAACAGAGTTGGAATCATCAGTGTGCCGAACCAACCGACATACAGACGGTTGTTGGTGGAGGTTACCCAAGAACAAAAGTCTTCCCAGGCACTAGTAGAGCGTTGTTGTTGAAGAGTAGATTGCATTGTTTTGAACAAAGAAGTAAGACCATCAGGGAAATGGTGGAGTTACTATTTCCTGTCACCCTTAGACAGGATATGAGAGACGGATTGTTAGACCTGCCTAGTCTCGGTCAAGCGGCAGGTGTTGAACATGTAACGAAACCTTAAAGGTCCTTTACATTTGTTCATGTATTTATCATACATGAAAGTCAGAAATTCGTCAAGCCCTGAAACTAGAGTATTTGTACTCAGTCAGAACGAGGCATCCCCGAGTTCGTAAGTAGTATAGCATGGTTGGACCTCCCATCGCTCAAAATCTACCGATTTTTCTGCGAGCATTTGTTCCAGTTCATCAGTTGTCATACACACCTTGACAGGTCTGTTCGTTGCCTTGTCATAGATGTGGAACATTTGTGTATCAATCATTACTTTCTTTGGTAACGGACAATAAAAAGGGACCTGTCTGTTATTTGGCAGAGGTCCCTTTGGTCGCGACGACGATATTCAATTGTTATTTATCACCAAACGCCAGGAATAATTTGTCCTGTAGTCATGTAGGTGCCAACAGCAATGACGAAACCGAGCATTGCCAGGCGAGCGTTGAGGATTTCTGCCTCAGGTGTGAATCCAAATTTCATTTGTTGTTCTCCTGTGTTTTGTTTATGATGATGATCTTCTGACCATCGTGAGTGAATTGTAACTCATCGTCAGGATGCCACAGTAGCTCTTCATACAAATCGTCGAGTTTCTGGATATCCTGCCAGAGTGCATCGGGGTTAGGCATTTGCTTTACTGGGGGCGAAGGGTTCTCTGGAACGGTTCTTGATAACAATGAATGCGTCCTTGTTATATTTACGTGTTCCCTTTAGGGGTGACCACTTTGTGTCCAAACCCTCAATTTCATAGACCGATGTACCACCGATCTCAATATGAATATCATCATTGGGATCCCATCCAAGTGTTTGCATGGTTTCCCAAAAGTCTTCTTGTGTAAATTTCATTCAGATCAGAAGATACCAAAGAACAGTTTACCAGTGATCGCGTAAGAAATCAAGCCCGAAACAATTCCACCCATTGCCCAGCGACCGTTGTACATTTCACGGTACTGCATGGGTGAGAAGAGACCCTTACGGTTGTAGTCCTCCACTACCATCTGGGGTTCTTTAGCGAACAAGTTGTTCTGTCCGTACTCATTTGTGGTGACGGTCATGTGTTTTGTAACGAAATACTACAGAAGTATATAGCAATTGTTAAGGTCTGTCAAGCCCCTCTGTCAGCATAAATAAATACGGATCCCAAATCTGAGTGATATGAAAAAGTTATTACCACTCGCTATGCTCCTGATGACCGCAAGTGCAGCAAATGCTGGCGGACTTGTATCAAAACATACTTCTTCAGTTCAACTGACTGTTGATGCTGCCCGCTCTACTGCGGTAAGAATTGGTGGTAGTTATTCTGCTTCTGGTTCTAACATCTCGGTCACTACGATGGGTGGTGCTACCTCTGGTGCTGGCACATACACTGTCAATACTGCTGGTAACGACTGGTCTTTGACTGAAACATACAACGCAGCAGATAATATTCCTGCCGCTGCTGTTAGCACAGGTGATGTTCCTAACTTCGGCAACCTCACTTCTTATGCTGCTGGCACTGCTGGCACTCTAGCTGGCACCCTTGATAGAAGTCATGCTATCACGCTGACTGCTGGTGGTGCTGGTTCATCTGCAACAGGACAATTCGTTACCGAGATTACTGTAATTGACTGAGGTAAATACTAATGAATATGATTCGTTGGTGTGTCCTAAGTGTGGTGGGTGTATCTGCCACACTTGCTCCTGCCCTGGCGGTCCCCGTGGTCCCAAACTTCACTCAGGGGTCAATGACCAGCCACACAGAGACGACACAAAAAATAACTGAGACCATCAACTCGATGGACTACAACACAGGGTATCAATACTCTGTAACAGGGAGTGGAATTACAGCATCAGGTTCTTTACAACCAGGAACAGGTGCTAATACTGTAACTATAGACGGCGTGACTTCAACATGGACAGGAATCAATACAAGACCAAACTTCACACAGACAACACCAGGAGCAGCGTTTCAGTTCACAGAAACCTATTCGGGTCCTGGTTTAAGCAATCAAACAATTATCCAAAGAACAACAGAAGTCACAAGCATAACAGACACTACCTCTATCTTCTCACAATAGGTATCAATCTTGCTTTCCCAATTCAAGCATACGCTGAAGTCGGGGGTGTTAGTGCTACAGCTGCTCCCGTTGCTAATTCTTCAGGCTCTGTTACAAATCAGGCAATCCAAGTTTTACAAGGACCCTACATTACAAACACCTATGGGGCTGGGATCCAGTGTCAGGGACCCACTCTGAACTTCACACCTTATGTAACTGGTAGTGCTTCTGCTACCAAACCTTATGAACCATATTATTATGATCCTGTATATGACATGAGGGACATGGATGAAGATGGAGCACCTGATAATCCTGGTGATATTTTATATCGTGTTCCTGTAAGAACAGGACAAAAAGATAACTACAACTTAGGAATTGGTTTCTCTGCTACATGGTCTCGTCCTTTGGATAAGAAGTTGCAGGATCAATGTAAAGAAGCAGCACAAGCTAACATTGATCTGATGAAACAAACAACTGCTAATAAAAGATTAGATTTTGAGATCGCTAGATTAAAAAATTGTGGTGAATTGATGAAGCAGGGTATCATGTTCCACCCACGATCACCATACTATAAAGTGTGTGCTGATGTGGTGTTGAAGAATCCCCCAGGAGTTATTCCACCACACGTCCATGCTATCCCTTCGGTTTCAAGACAGAACGCAGCGCCCGTATCGCCTGTGTCCTCTCGCGCTGAAGATCTTGGCGGTCCCTTACAGACAACACAGGGACAGACTTCCCCCTGATAGCAGCAATCTTTTTCATCACTTTCTTGACCGTTGGTTTGATAACCTTTAGTAGGATATCTGCCAGCGGTTTTGCCATAAGTGCTGATGCAGTAGCAACAACAGCAATCGTAGCAGTCGTAGTTACTACACCAGGAGCAGGAAGACCAGCAATAATCTGTTGAGGAATAGGCACTGCTTCTGTTATCTGAACACACTCATTACCTATGAGTTTATATTCAGTAACCTTCTTTCGGAAACCTTCTACATATGTTCCAACAGGTTCCTTTGCTTCCTGTGCTGGTGTGGGGCAATCTACCTTGGCAGTAGTAGGTGGTGCTGCCTGGGGTACTTCTACTTGTCCTGGTGGTTCTGGTTTTTCTTTTCGTCTGGTATCAACTCCAGCAGGAGCAGTAGGAACTATCTGGTTAGGTTCAAAATTAATAGGATTGTAACTGGGAACGCCAGCGTCACAATACGTAACCAGACCTCTCTCGTCATCACTTCCGAGAGTTTTGGAGTTGTTGTTTGCTTCGTGGGCTTCGACACAACCAGGCACATCAACGATAGGCACACCAATATTTACCACTACAGGAGGTGGCAATGGAGTTGATGTGTAATATTCGTTAGCAGTTACTACCTGTGGAATGTCAATCTCCCTGATGTTAATGTCGGGAGAAGTGATGTTAGGGATTTCCATTAGCAATCATTAAATACTTGTCCGACTTGTGACCCTGCTTCGGATCCAATCTTCTGTCCTAGGAGCAGAGCCCAACCACCCGCCAACCATCCCACGTAAGGGATGCTAGAGACCGCAGGAACGGCGACACCAGCAGCAAGGGCACTACCTGCCATCGCACCTTGTGACCGTGCTCCAGCGTCCGCCGCGATACACTCTGCGCTTTTGGCATTCGACTTTCCCTCAGCATCAATTGCACCCCCGATATTACGAGTGCCCTCTCTGGTGTATTGATCACGACGATACTCATTACGTTTCTCGGATGATCCACCAAACCATCCTTTCTTATTTTTATCAACATCTAATGATCTCTCAGATTCTAAAACCTTAGGATCATCGGCACGAAACTCAATCTCATATCCATCCTTACCAGCTTTAATTCTGTAAGATGAATATGGACCGTGAGGAATATTAATCGTAGGAGGTTGATGCACTTGCTCCTGTTGTGGTCTCAATACATATCCCAGAAGTCCAATATGAGAAACACCAACAAGACCAAGTAATGCCCATCCAATAGTCTTTATTGGCAATGTTTTCTTTGTTGGTGTTTCCATTGGTGTTTCCTCAATGGGAGTTTCTTTGGACTTCCTGAATGCCATGGTTAGAATGGGATAGCGGGACCAGTTGTACTAGGGACAGCAGGACCAGTAACTTCTGGTAACTCAGGCATAGCAGAATCTAACATTCCTGGGAGGGCATTACTAACACCTTCCACTGCTGCTTTGGTGACTTTATTAATAGCGTTCTCTACGAGAACATCTTTTTGTGTATATAGATAAGCACCCCCACCAAGAACTGCCAGTGAAGTCAGTCCCGATAGGAGTGCGATTAGGTTAATTAGTTTTTGCATCTTTAGGCTCGATAGCGGAAACAACTTCTGGCTCTTTCTTCGCTACTACTTTACCATTACCATTACCACCACCTGCTTTAGCAGGAGACAGTCCAAACGCAGCTAACGATCCAGAAAAGACCGAAGCGATGAAGGTAGGGTCAAAGTCAAGAATCTTTTGACCGTTGGGAAGTCTAACGTAACTAAAGGTTAGGAGAGAAGCAGACCATATAAGTACAACAACTTTCACCAGATTACCAAGGACTTCACTTTTATCTTCATCGTGGTCGTCTTTCTCTTCTACCTTTGCTTTGGATTTATTTCCGAGCATTGGTATAGAGTAAGGCAACTCTATTTATGCCTGAGCCTCCGTCCATGAGAATCTAAAGTCGGCAGATCTGTTGTTTGATCCAAAACCACCAGCAATATTAGTTACTTGAACCGCAAGAACCTCAGGACCATCTGGAAATACACCAGTTGGATTTGCTCCAGAAGCAACAATCAGTTGATCGGTTCCTCCGCCAAGGATAGAATTTGAAATTTCTTTAACTTGCGCTAAATCATATGAAGCAACTCCTGCTTCCGAATAGAATCCAAATATGACTTCACCGCCAACCAATTCAGCGTTATTAGCAAGAACTGCATATTGAGCAAGAGAAGTTCCGCCAACGTTTTGCCAATTAGCAGCAATACTAATCGTTGGATTTAAAAGTAGTTCAACGAAAAATGTTCCTGTTGCAGAAATTTCCGCCGATCTTAAAACTAACTGCATTCTATTGATAAGTTCTCTAGCACCAAATGATCCAGGAATACCATTATCAACAGATGGTGATACACGAAGAGCAAGAATTGCTTTTGTTTCACCAGAATCAATGCTTCTACCAGTTCTAGTTCCAACAGTATAAACATAAGCACGGTCATCATCGTAGCGACCATCCATGATAACTGATGAACCCCAGTGAGAGATCTGTGGAACAGATGTGGCAGCAATTAGTTCTACTCCCGTTGGTTGATTTGCATCATAAGCAAAAGTTTGTGCAGCTGCAGAACCCAATGTAGAGAAAGTAACACCTGTTGGGTTAGCAGAAGTAACTGCATTACTCAAAGAAATATTGTTTCCAGAGATTGAATAAACAAATGTATCTGCTGGAATTCCAGAACCAATTACCCTCTGACCTTTCTGAATTCCAGTAGCAGAACTAACAGTTCCACTAGAAGAACCAGAAGCTATTGTTAAATCAATGCCAGAAGCACCTGTTTGTTCTCTTGTTAGATTCTGGAAGTATCCAGATCTAGCAGTAGATAGTGGGGAGATAGCAGAACCAGTTACATCTGTCAATGCAATTGGAGTAGAACTTCCTGCTGTTTCAGTGACTGTAAATTGAGTTGATGAAGGAACTGTAGCAATATAATATACTTTATTTGCTGCGAGATTTGCAAATGGAGTATCGAATATAATAGTTTGCACTCCATTTGGTTGCAGACCAGTGGTAGATGCTACTTCAATCTGACTGTTTCCAGACGTTGTGGCAATAACATCCTGAACAAATGACACTTTTCCATTGTAATTTACATACTCAGTTACAGCAGCAGTAGAAGATGTCGTTCTTCTAATTCTAAGAGTTCCGCTATCTGGAAAATGTGTTGGAGCATCAGCAATATACATTGTTGAATCTCCAGTAGAAATAGTTTTTGTTGTTATAGATGCTGGAGGAATAGTATTAACTTCATAACGAGATGGTAGGTTACCAGATCTCATGTATGCTTCAGTGTTTTGGTTGTTGTTAGGAATCTTGTGTGCATAGATTACGTTGCCATCTTGTGCTCTGAATCCCCAACGAATGAAACCAGCACCATACCAAGAGTAGTCCATATAGAACATCTGCATCTTGGTTGGGTCAATCGTATAACCAGACTTACCAGTACCATCGCAACGGTCTAGGTTCCATGCAGATTGATTCCATTCAGTTTCAACAGTTTTAGTTACTGGAACATTATTTGCTGAAGGACCACGATAGTCTGGGAAGATTACCATCTGTGTATCAGAGATGATACCATCAACGCGATAAGAAACACCACGGATAACTACATAATCACCAGGCTTCAGTTGCTTGGCAAACTTAGTTCCCTGTCCATTGGCAGAAGTAAAACTAGAAATAAGTGTGCTTCCTTGTGTTACTGTTACCTTACCAGATAACTGGAAAGTAGAAGTTCTACGAACAACACTGAGAGAACCACTAGCATAACGGAAGAAGATTCCGTTTTGCTGATCCATCATACCAATTTCCAGTTTGTTTCCATAGGAATCAACTGGAGTTACTGTATATTCACCCGTCGCAGTTGTTTCAGATGGAGCATTAGTAGCAGTATATTGGAATGTATATGGATCAATTACATTTGTTACATCATACGTACCATTATAATTGTTATCTCCACAACCACGAACATCAACTTTAGTATCTCTGGTAATGTTATGAGCATCTGCTGCAACAACAGTTACAGTTGTGCCAGATGCTGTGATGCTATCAATGTTTTCAAGTGCTGGTTCAAGAATAGAACCAGTGGAGAATGCTACACCTTTACCAGACTG
>Ga0213866_10001065_pt1 | contig 20840 bp, 22 predicted proteins | sample PICome_11_FD_160079 | JGI IMG/M metagenome (GOLD analysis project Ga0213866, IMG submission 160079) | Coastal seawater microbial communities near Pivers Island, North Carolina, United States - PICO284 | ecosystem: Environmental > Aquatic > Marine > Coastal | place: USA: North Carolina...
CAGTTGATACGGGGTGTTTAATTCGGACTAAATCGCCATCTTTTTCCAGTTTTTTTATAAAATCTCTAAGTGACTGATATGGCATTTGTTATTTGTTATTTGTTTTGTCATGCTGAATTCATTTCAGCAATTTTTGGATTGTTTAATGTGCCCCTAAAGTAAGTTCAGGTTAACCGTGCAAATAGATTATATGGATAATTTTTTTATAATCAAGTTAAGCGAATTTAACTTATAAATCATACTTACAGAAAAAGGTGGGTTTAATAGAAAATTAACCAAAATGATTTATAGTAAAAGCAAGAGGTGGACGTATGAATTTATTTGATAACAGGCAAAAAGGATTCACGCTAGTTGAGCTATCTATAGTGATAGTTTTGATAGGTCTTATTGTTTCAGGCGTTATTGGTGGGCAAAAATTAGTTGTGGCAGCCAAATTAAAATCACAAATATCAGAGTTTAGAAAGGTACAGGTCGCACATAATTCTTTTAAGTTGGAATATGGTACGGTACCGGGTGATCTGTCAAATGCTTCATCTTATTGGGGTGGAACGCCAAATGGAAATGGGGATGGTAGAGTAACCTCCGCTGCGGATGTTGCATATTCTAATAATGAAAGTAAGAGATATTGGAGACATCTTACGCAGGCTAAGCTTTTTCCTGGTAATTATATGGGGTCAGGCACTTTGGCGGTTAATATCACTCACCCTGCAATGAAGCTAAATGACCAATTCGGCATGACCGCAGCAGGTGCATTAACAAACAATTCAGGTACTGGCAATGAAACCGGCCCTGTTTATCAATTGTCACCAACCAATGGAAAAAAAAAGTTTAAAGCCGCGGTTTGGCTAAATGATGCAAGGTCGTCTAGCGGTGTAACCAACCATTTATTTGATGATGGTGACGGTACTGCAAGCCCTCAAACATATAGCTCTATAGATGGTAAGATGGACGATGGGGTGGCTCTTACAGGTCTTTTTCGTACATATCGTGCAAGAAACAGCCCGCATGGGAACTGTTTGACCGCACAAGATGGTGATTATCTTTTGACAAATGCACAGCTTTCCTGCCAAGCATTTTATATCGTGGAAAAATAAGAGATATTACAGCCTAAAAGCTTTTGCTATGTTCCCACATAGGCTTTGACATAATCTCTTTACCTACTTCATCAGGATAAAAATGATGCGTGCTTTCAGGTTCAAAATATGCCCAGAAAGCTTCCTTCAATTTTGCGTCATTTATAGAAAAGGAATTGTTTGCTTCTTGCTCTTTTAAGAAAGCTTTGTATGCATCTAACGGCTCAGGGCCTGTTTGTTGAAACCTTACTCTACCGCCATATTTATCAAAAAGTACTTTGTCTATTTTCCATCTTATGATTTGCTCTTCAACAAAAACTTCAGGCATTTCAAACTTATTTATCAATTTATCAGCAGATTGGCTTACCGCTTCACCAATAGCGTTATCAAAGAATTTCTTAAGGCCGGCTATTTCGTCTGCATTAGCTGTTATGCCATGTTCTTTAGATAGTTCTTTCCATAATTGAGCCATTATAACCGAGCGAATCTTTTTTTCTGGTTCGGTACCTAATTGCTCCAAGGTCATTTCTTTGCCAAGTATATTTAATGCTGCATTGCTTGCTTTTGTTTCGGCAAATGAGTTAAGTGGTAAAAGGATGGTTAATATTATAGCTAATTTCATCATAATGGCACTTCTATAAAAATTGTGACTATTATGATTATAGCACAAATATGTTTTTCTTCAATTACAAGTTTTTAAAAGCTAAATCAAATTGCTATTGGCTAAAAAAAAATCTATAGTTATTTTGAATGTTTAGTACTTTAAATTTTATAAGGGAAAAATGGTTAGATTACTTATACTTTTACTTATCTTGTCGTTAGCGGCTATAGCTTCGGTTTGGTTTATTGAGAATGACGGTTCTATAGTGGTGGAATGGATGGGATACCATATTCAAACCTCCGTTGCTTTCTCCGTTTTGGCGGTTTTTATTGCTTTCGTTCTTTTATTTGCGTTTCTGCAAATTTTAATTTTGATAAAAAACGCTCCAAAGAATTATCAAAAATCAGCAAAGGATAAAAAGAAGGAAAGGGGGCTTACAGCTCTAACAGAAGGTTTTGCAGCTATTGCAGCAGGCGATACAAAACAGGCAAAAAAACTTGTTAAGCAAGCTAATGTCTGTTTGGGGCAGGTTCCTGCTACAAAATTGTTGGCAGCTCAAGCCGCTCAATTAGATGGTAACGAAGATGAAGCAAAAGTTCATTATAATGCCATGCTGGAAAATAAAGAAACTGAGATGATTGCTATAAAAGGTCTGCTATTGCAGGCGGAAAAGGATGAGGACTTGCAGAAGGCCACTTTCTTGGCAGAAAAAGCTGTTAAAGCCCAGCCAAACTCAGATTGGGCCAATTCTGTTTTGTTGAGGTTATATAAAATAACCAAAAAATGGGAAGAAGCACAAGAGGTGCTGAAAAAAATATCAAGAATGAAAATGTTGGAGCCTCAAAAGGTAAAGCGTGATTCGGCTATAATTTCAATAGCGCAAAGTACACAGCATAAGGAACAGGGCGATTCGGATAAAGCTTTACTATTTGCCCAGAAGGCATACAAGGAGTTACCGGACTTTTCTCCAGCAGCCATATTATGCGCAAAATTACAACTTGATACCAATAATAAAAGGAAGGCTGTAAAAACACTTGAAAGCTCATGGAAGCAAAATGCAAACCCACAGGTAGCAGCGGCCTATATGGATATATTCAGTGATGAAACCCCGGAAAAAAGGCTGAAATATGCAGATAAACTGCTTAATATGCAGCCAAATGACATAAATTCGCATATAGTAGTAGCAGAAGCGGCGATAGCGGCTGATAATGCATCCAAAGCGCGTAATCACTTGAAAATGGCTTTAAATGTACGTGAAACATCCCTTATATGCAAGATGATGGCTGATGTTGAGCGTCTTGAGGAGGCCGAAGAGGAGTCGATAAACAAGTGGTTGCAACGCTCTCAAACTTCAATAGCTGAGCCTGTATGGACATGTTCAAAATGCAGCGCTTCGCAAATAAATTGGAATAGTAGTTGTGATAACTGTCAGTCTTTTGACAGCCTTAAGTGGAATGATAATGTAGATAAAATGGACGTTATAAATCCAGTAAATAATGCTTTGGCTATTACTGAGTCCTGAACTTAATGAAAATAGAATAGCTCTCTTTTTATCAGGGAGGGAATTTTATGTGTTCTGTATATTTAAAAGCTTCTTTATTAGGAAAATTAGTTAGTTAAGTGGATTTTGCTGCTTAACTGATGTTTGTAATCAGCAAGTAAAACGATTATACTTGTATATGTTATGGTGCATGTGAAAATTAAAGGGCGGCAAAAGGGGGGTATGTTTAGAAGTATTGACCTTAAGATCGATGATGGAAAGGCAAGTTCGGGAATGTTTCATGCATATAGAACATGGCAAAGTTTTTATGGAAATTGTCTTACAGGCGCAGACGGGGATTATTTAATAACAAATAATCGTGTAGCATGTCAGGCGCTATATCTTTTTGAGGAATAGTTTTAATAGTCTCCTTGGTGTAACTATAGTACGTCGATTTGATTGCCTAAAAGCGATTTGTCGTGTATAATTAATAGATTATGATGAAGGAGCGCTTTGAAAAGAGGGAAAAAGGGTTTTCTCTTGTTGAAATATCGATAGTGATTGTGATAATAGGTCTTATTACAGCAGGTGTAACTAGCGCTCAAAGTATTATTAAAAGTTCTAAAATTCAGGCTCAAATATTAGATTTTCAAAAATATAAAGTTGCTTATAATTCTTTTAAAGAGCAATTTAATGCGCTGCCAGGGGACTTTAAGAGGGCTTCTGATTATTTTGGCGTAGCTGTACCAAATGGTAACGGTAATAATTATATCGATGGTGGTTTAGATAATGTAATGCCACCCAGCGAGGTAATGCTATTTTTTCACCATTTATCACTTGCTAAGATGGTTCCTGAAAAGCATGAAATGGTTTTCCATCTGGATATAGGCTACCCTCATTTAAAGCTAGATAAGACCAAGGGCATGACTGCTGGTGGGCGTTTCGGCGGTTTTGGTTCAACAGCAAATTATGGTTATCAGGTAACAGTTACACCAGACTATATTGCCGTACTTAATCTGCAAGCCGGACAAGCCCATTTAAACGGCCCCGGTAACTATCCTCGTAGACAGTTCAATAATTTTGAAGGAACTGCAACTGCGGAAACTTATTTCCTTATAGATCAGAAGATCGATGATGGGGTTGCAAGACAAGGTATTTTTAAGGCTTATAGAGCCTGGAGTGCCCATTATCCTTATCGTGGCGACTGCTTGACAGGCCTTAATGGTGATTATCTTTTAACTAACGATATCCCACTTTGTCATGCATATTATATTTTTGAACAGTAATTTAAAAATAATCAGTGTAATAATTAGTATTATTTATTGAATTGCCTGCTTATCATAGATGCTCTATAAAAAGACAATCGTAATTTAAGAAATTGAAGAAAGGCACTTTGTATGTGTGGAATCGTCGGTATTATCGGGAAAAATGAAGTATCAGAACTGCTTATAGATGGATTAAGGAAGTTGGAATATAGAGGCTATGACTCGGCAGGAATAGCTACACTAAATGCAGGTAAGATATTTTGTTCCCGTGCTGAAGGTAAGCTGCGCTCCCTAGAAAAAGAACTTTCTAAAAAGCCTTTGAAGGGTACTTTGGGTATAGGGCATACAAGATGGGCCACTCATGGCATACCAAATGCAACTAATGCGCACCCCCATATAACTGAAAAAGTCGGGGTAATACATAACGGTATTATTGAGAATTTTATTGAATTACGTGAAGAGCTTGAAAAATTAGGATATAAATTCCAAACAGAGACTGATACCGAGGTTATACCTATTATCATTACGCACTTTCTAAATGAAGGTTATAGCCCGCATGATGCGGTTTCTGCTACTTTAAAGAAGCTGGAGGGGGCTTTTGCCCTAGGTATAATATTTGCGGACAATGATGACCTTTTAATTGCTGCCAGACGCGGCTCACCGCTGGCAATAGGGTATGGGGATGGCGAGATGTACATAGCATCTGATGCCTATGCGCTTGCTCCTTTAACATCGAAGATAACATATTTAAACGATGGCGATTGGGCAGAAATTACCAGAAAGACGGTAACTATTTATGATGAGGATGATAAAAAGGTTGAGCGTGAAATAAAGCCTACAAATCTGACTGGAGCTGCAATAGGTAAGGGGAATTATGACCATTTCATGCTCAAGGAGATATATGAGCAGCCGGGAGTTATCGGGCAGACTTTAAATAGCTTTTATAATCCGGTTACATCTTCCATACAATTGCCTGAAATGCCGTTTGACCTTAAGGATGTTAGTAAAGTAACGATAGTTGCATGTGGAACTTCATTCTATGCGGGACAAATAGCTAAATACTGGTTTGAAAAGGTAGTAAAGATACCTACTGAGGTTGATATTGCTTCAGAATTCAGATATAGCGAGAAGTTATTGCCTGAAAACGGTCTTGCCGTGTTCATATCTCAATCTGGAGAAACCGCAGATACATTAGCCGCGTTGAAATACGCCAAAAGTAAGGGGCAAAAGATAATGTCTATTGTAAATGCTCTTGAAAGTTCTATGGAACGTGAGTCTGATGTTGTCTTACACACTCATGCCGGGCCGGAGATAGGGGTGGCGTCCACAAAAGCGTTCACTACGCAACTTATGGCACTTTCGTGTTTTGCTATCGCTATGGCGGATATAAGGGGCGTTGTAACAAAAGAAGAGATATCAAAGCTATCACATGCTTTATCAGAAGTGCCTTCGCGAGCCGTTGAGGTTTTAAATCATGATGAAGCTTTAAAGAAGCTTGCCATAGATCTGTCTAAGGCTAAGGATATTATATATATAGGTCGTGGTACTTCTTACCCTATTGCAATGGAGGGGGCGTTAAAATTAAAGGAAATATCATATATACATGCTGAAGGGGTAGCCGCAGGAGAGTTAAAACACGGCCCAATAGCTCTGATAGATGAAACCGTGCCTGTTATAGTTATAGCACCATATGATGAATTATTCGATAAAACCGCTTCAAATGTACAGGAAGTGGCGGCTCGTGGTGGTCGTGTAATATTTCTTAGCGATTATGATGGAATGAGAAGGTTAAGAAAGGTGTCGTCTGAAACAATAGAGCTGCCAAAGGTGAATCCATTCGTTGCTCCTATATTATATGCCATCCCTATTCAGCTTTTAGCATACCATACTGCTGTAATTAAAGGAACTGACGTAGATCAGCCAAGAAATTTAGCAAAATCAGTCACAGTTGAGTAATAAGCATAATTTGTGCATCTGTAAGTCATTGAAATATAACGTTTGTTAAGTTTTGTAATAAAACTTTAATATTTCTCTTGCAATTACTATTCTTTATTGCTACAATTAAATTATTAGGGCTATGATAAAAACTAGGGAAGCCACCGATAAAAGAAATATAAGATATCCTTAGTAAATCATGTTCGGATAGACTGCTATTCTTAGATTTTATCCTAGCCTTAATATATAGTATTTTTACTCCTCCAAAGAATATTAAATGCTATAAAAAATACTCCAATTCCTTCAGTTCTAAAAAACGCCTCCTTTATGGAGGTGTTTTTTTATGTCCAATTGTTTTCTTGTATAAGATTGCTGACATTTTTTAGGGGTTAATTTGTTAACTAAATTACTTGCTTAGAGTGCTATTTTAGTGTATATTACATATTAAATTTGTATTTTATGAGACTAAAGGAGATAATTTTTATGAACGATAAAGCCCGAAATTCATCACATGTTGACAAGTTTCTATCTAAAAGAGATTTGATGGAAGACAAAAGAATTCTTCAAAATGGTGGGAACTTAACAAATAGTACGTCACCAGTAAATGCTACAATTCCAGGAAACGCAACGGCGAATGAAACAACTATTGCACCAACAAAGGCTCCTACTTTTGTTCCAACTCCTGCACCGACACCTGATCCAACAACTTTTGTTGATAGGATAAAAAATCAAACAGGTAATTTGAGAGGAAGCAGTGAAGCAGCAAGTGGTGCACTTAGTTTCCTTCAAAAATGTGAAGATGTTAATGTTACCGAAACATCTGGTAATGTTGTAACAAATGAAGAATGCTCAATAAATAAAGCTGCTGCTACTGGTGTTGCAGCTGGCGTTGTAGGTATTCTAGCCTGTGCAGTTTTAGCTGGATGCGCAACTACAAGATGCGGTCAACGTGCAAGATAATAAGATTTAGTGATTAATTAAAAAAGAGGAGCTTGCTCCCCTTTTTTATGTGCTATAATTAATTCATTATGAAATGCTTACATAATATGCTATCTTAAATAGTAAAGTATTACTAGGTAGGTTGCTTGTATGAAAATGAAGGAAGTAGAGTTTGCAAATCCTCAAGACGTTTATGACTATTTCCTTGACCTAAATAATAAAATTCCCGGCAGGCATGAAAATAAGCATAATGAACGTAAGGTAAAGAAAGAGATATACTGTCTTGAAAAGACGCTGGTAACCTTTGCCCAGAACGACATGCTGAAATTTCCAATTAAAGTATATCAAAGCGAATCACCTGACTTTATAATTCAATATCCCAATGCGGTTAGAGGATTGGAAGTAACTGAGGCAACAAATGAGGAATATCAGCTTTGGCTTGCAAATGTTTGCGGTAAGAAAGGAGTGTATACATTCAATGAAGTTGGATATTTCGATCTTGAGCCAGAGAAGGAACTTTCTGACTTTATATTGGAGCGCATAAGTAAAAAGGAATCGCTTTTACCTAAATATCATGAGCTGCACCCCGAAATAAAGAATTGTGACCTTGTAATAAGGCAATTTATGGATTGTCTTATAGATAATAATGAGCTTATTAGTATTCTAGAAGAAAAGTTTAAAGATGAAAGTAAACTGCCATTTAGGAGTATATCAATCGTTTCAGGTGATGAGCTTATATATATCAAAAAGATTGATAAAATAAAGAAATTCAAGATACCTAACTTGTCTGATGCATAATGAAATATAGCTTGCAGGTGATATTCTGTAAAAAATACTTGCATTATAAATCTATCCTTCTATATTTGGCGATATATCAAATATGGAAGGAGGACTTATGAAAGTTCTAATGATAATTATAAGCTTAGCTTCGCAGGACGTACAAACTTATGTAACAACACAAGATAGATGCGAATATAATCAAGTTATAGCTGATTTTGACACTGAGGTTGAATGCGTTAGTTTGAATGAATTAAGCTAGGATATGAGCTTTATTTGTATGTATTCTATCGTATAACTTTGTCATTATCGATGGTAGTTTTTTTACTGGAAATATCAGCTACATGAGATTTTTCCTCTTTTGCTGCTCCCTCTTCAGAAGTCATCCCGGCATTTTTTAGGCTATTAGATATATCACCTAACTCTTTTCGTGCCTTTTCAAAAATAGGATCTGGGTTATGTATAAGTTGGCTGCGAAAAGGACGCATGTGGTTTTCTTCAACTATCTTATGGTCTTTTCTCCATTTCTCAACTTCATTATCCTTATCGGTATTTTCACCTCCGGATTTCTTAAAGGCTTTTTCTTCCTTTTTCAGAAATGTCGGACTTTGACTATCTTTAAAAACAGAAGGTGGCAAAATAAACTCTTTACTATCTTCGTCCAGCACGGCGTTTGAAAGAAGAGCTGCATCGTCTTGTAAGCATCTTTTCATTGTCTTCATTGCATATACAGCGCACGAGTCGTAGTCTGTTTGAAGGTGTTTTTGATCACCTTTAGAAGAGTGAACTGGTTTCATAGTATATATCTGGTCTGGATCGACACCTGCTATTTCTAAAGAGGCTTTTATCATTTCTGTAGCGCTTGATTTTGATAATTCCATTATGTAAGCTTTATTATCATGCAAAAGAACACCGTCAGCATGATTGTCAAATGGAAAAACGCACAAACCACATGATTCACCAGATTGAAGTTTTTCTAGTACTTTACCTCCCACATCTTCATTCATAGATATATCGTCCATATTTACGATTTCTATATCGATATCATATTTATCTTTATAGCGTTCCGCCATTTTTTCTGGATATGCGTGGATGTGCTCGTAGTTCTTTTCATTTCTTTGGGTATTGCAGTTTTTAGCAGTATCTTGGTATATTTCCTGCTGCTTTTCACTTGAAAGACTGTCAAATGCAGTCTTTAGTTCTTTAGCTCTTGAATTATAATCTTTTTTGTCATCTTCAGTCATTCTTATCTTTTCCCCTATAATGTGCAACAATCATATATAAAATACAAATAGAAACGTTACAATTATATCACATCTTGCCGTTTGTTAAAAGTTGTTAGTTTATGTCTTAAGTCGGCAAATATTTGATATATTTTTTCACAAGCATCACTTGTCATAACTATGTTCTTCCCTTCACATATATATTTAAATAGAACAATTATAAGATAGTTTAAAAATGTGTTGATTGCATAACGCTTGTTCGTGTATTATTAAAATATTAACGAATTGTGTTTTATTAAGTAGGGTGTAAAGTGTACAAAGCAAAATATGCTGTAGAAGCGATTAGAAGGTCGGCGGAAAAAAAATCAAGCAGCTTGACTGTTAGCCTTCCAAAAGAATTAACCGCTGAGCAGCGTAAAATAGAAGTAAAGCATGTTGCTGATTTTATAAAAGACAATAGTAGTATTACTTTTTTAGATTTTTCTAGAACAAATCCGCCTAACAAAGGCTATTCAACGTTGAGCAATGATGAGGCGGATATTCTATGCAAGGGGCTCGCAAAAAATAAAAGTGTGAGCGTAGTTTGGATGCAGGATAGGAATAATCCAGAAATAGCAGATAAGCGTATGAAGTCTATGTATGAGTCTTTAAAATGGGGCATGAAAAGAGAGGCTTCAAATGATTTTCGTGGCGATCCAAAATACAGGCGCAAGTCAAACTCTACGTACAATATTGGGAGAATGGAAAAGTTTGAACAATTTTTTAGAGTAGAAGAGAAGTTAAAAAGATATACTGGGCCAAATGAAGAATTAAATAATAATAAAAGAGATGCAATTTCTGACATTTCAAAGACTGTTTTAGGGGGGCGGTTGGCAAGATCTGTTCTAAGTGATGATTCTATAAGCCAAGGTGAAAAGGGAAATTTGGAAAGGATTGGAGACTACAGATATGATCCACGAGGTAACTTAACTAATAACCTTGAGTATACAACTGTTGCGACGCTTTTCGATGGCATGCCTGGCTCGGCTGTCAAAGCGGTTTCAGATCATTGGCATTTGGCAGCAAATCAAGCAAAAATGCTTAAAGAAAAAGATTTCTCAGGTGCTACCTGGCTTCCTTTGTTTGGACAAAAAGAAATTGATGTGCCGCCGCAAATAGTAGGTCAGGAAGGGTGGAAACTTGTTTCCCTTACAAGTGCACAAGAATTAAAGCAGGAAGGAAAAGATCTTGACCATTGTGTTGGTGGTTACACAGGCCGCTGCATGGATGGTCAAAGTCATATTGTTTCAGTACGAAATGCACAAGGAGAGCCTGTATCTACTATGGAATTCCAATTGGACCATGGGCGAGGTAGTGCTGCAATAGAGCAAAACTATGGAAAAAAGAATACCGAGCCCCCTAAAGAAGCAAGAGATATAGAAAAAGCACTTAATGCTAAACTGCGTGGACCTTCGCAAGATGATAGTGAAACAAGTACCTCACGTTGGGGCAGAAGAAAGGCGCGAAATTTCCCGCCTGCTACTCAGGTAACAGGTAATGATCAATGGGATAATCTGAGTATAGATTATGAACAAATACAGCAGTCTGTAAATGAAAGAAAAGACCTTGAACTTAGCGTTGAAGGAAGAGTGAAAGGAAAGCTGGGTTTCGACGTTCAGGATGATGAAAAATTCAACAAGGTTTTGAGTGTTTATGGCAAAGTTGTAGCGCCAACGGGGACTTCAATAAAGGATGCCAACGGTGTTGAAATCCCGAATTTTGGTCCAGAAGTTAGAAACGAGTTAAGAAAGCGCTTTAATCGCCTTAAAAAGGATGTGTTTAGCATTTCTCCGCAATCAATTGGCGGGAAAAGTGAGTTTGGAGCCCAAGAGAAGGAAAAAACTGTTGTTAAAAAAACTAAAAAAGAAAAAGCCAACCATTCGGAAGGGTATGTCTTAAAAAGTATTCAACGAAGCGTTAATGATATATTTGGGCAATATGAACCAGGTTCGGTAGCTGTTTCGCTCGATAAAAGTGATGGAAGTACGTTTGGCAAAGTAATGTTGTCAATTCCTCAAGGTGCTGATGTTAATGAAATGCGAGAAAACTTGGAGAGTGTTTTTGAAGAACAAGAGCAAGTAAACATAGTACCCGCTAAAAGCAAAGATGAGGACGCATTGGAAATATCTGGGATTAGCCCATTGCCAGTCAGCCGTATAATGAAAAATTATGCATCAAAAAATACTGCAATGGCAATTGGTGGGTAGTTTTAGTTGGCGCACCCGACAGGAGTCGAACCTGCGACCTCTACCGCCGGAAGGTAGCGCTCTATCCAGCTGAGCTACGGGTGCATTATAAATGGATAGTGACTAGTAGTTAGTGGTTAGTTCGCAGATAGTCAAGAATTTACGTATAAATAACATAATTTGTTAATAACAATCTTGAGATATGATGCTTGGAGCATCTAAAGTTCTTTAGTCTATAATAAGTTATAAGCCTTTGTAAAAAAAGTATTTGAATCATTATTACTTGACACGGGCACATAAGTTGTGCGATTAACACGCTGTATTAAAATGTGGTTAATATATTAATGGCGGCTGTGGTAAAGGAAAAAAAATATGTCAAAAAGTAAAGATAATCTTGGGATGAAGCTTAATAATTTGAAGAAAGAACATAATAAGTTGTTTAAATCTTTCAAAGAGGATGAAACTCCAAATGTAGAAGAGCTAGAAGAGCATTGTAAGCAGTGGAGGGATTTGCATCGTCAAGCCAGAAAGAAATATAAATCGAGGGACAGTGTAGGCTCGGATGCTGTTATAAATGCAGAAGCTGCATGGCGAAGAGGCACATCTTTGGCGGCACTAGCGGAAGCTAGATATGAAAATGAATCAATAGGAACTGAAACAGCCAGGTCATATGTTGAGCGTGCAAAGGAGTATCTAGAAGAGTCTGCTAATATCTATGACGAAACTTCGGAAAGTAAGCAGGTTAAAGGAATCAACGGTGATATTAAGTCAGTAAATAAATTTATTGCAAAGCTTCATAGAACGGATGTGGCGGAGTTGCTTGTGCAAGAAGAAGCCGAGGCAAGGCAAGAAGTGGCAGAACAAAGGCCCGATATTAGCAGTAAAAGGGTTTCCGCATCGCAGATGAAGGAAATAAATAATAGAAAAAGACAAGGTTATATGAGTGAGCAGCTAGATGTGCCTCAAGAATCTTTTGCACAGAGGCACTCAGGCTCTAAAAGGCAAAAATCTGACAATTCAATAAAGCCTAAAGGTACTTTAAGGGAAATTTTGGATAAAATAGAATCAAACAATGCCCAACAGCAATCAGGAACAATGGAACGTTAATAAAAAAGAGCGGCTACAGAGTCGCTCTTTTTTATATATATTATTAATCGCCTTTGCCAGGGTTCTCACTGAAGTACTTTTCGTACTTATTAGCTTCACCTTTGTGCTCGTCAGCTTCTTCCATGGCCTCTTTATTTTGGGTTATGCTAGGCCATTGTTGTGAATATTCACGATTTACTTCCAGCCATTGAATATTCTCTTCAGATTCAGGCTGAATCGCTTCAATCGGGCATTCAGGCTCGCAAACACCACAATCAATACATTCATCAGGGTTGATAACTAGCATGTTCTCACCTTCGTAAAAACAGTCCACAGGACAAACCTCTACACAGTCTGAGTATTTGCACATTATACAATCTTCTGTAACAACGTACGTCATTATTAATATCTCCAGAATTTATTCTTCAATATTTTGTGGTTTATATTCTTATCACGTCGTTGTAAAGAGTTTTATTGACCTAATTGCAATCTTTCTTGCTTTCTTAATAAAATCTCAGTTTTTATCCTTAAAATTAGTACTGTGATAAAAAAGGAAGAGAACCCTAAAAACATAAGGACTAGAGGAACCATCATCGATGCATCTATCGATATTCCTCCCTTACGCATGATGCTGGCAGGCTGGTGAAGGGTGTTCCACCAATCAACGGAAAATTTCACTATAGGCACGTTAATAAAGCCTACAAGAGCAAGAACGGCTGCTGTTTTACCAGCGCGCACTCTATCATCATAAGCATTATATAACGCCATATAGCCTAAGTAAAAGAAAAATAGTATCAATACAGATGTAAGGCGAGCGTCCCAGACCCACCATGTGCCCCAAGTAGGCTTGCCCCAAAGAGAGCCGGTAACAAGGCATATGAAGGTAAATGCAGCGCCTATTGGAGCTGCGGAGATAGCTATCATATCCGAAAGTGGGTTTTTCCATATAAGCGATGCAGCGCTAACCATTGCAATGAATGTATAAATCCCTAATGCCATCCATGCAGAAGGTACGTGTATGTACATAATGCGAACTGATTCACCTTGCTGATAATCAGCAGGGGATGCGTAAAGGGCATAATAAAGGCCGGCAGCAATGAGTATAGCAGTTAATATGGCGCAAAAAGGAAGCACCTTGTCAGTCATTCGGCTAAACTTACCTGGATTAAAATATTTGTGCATTTTTAATGTTCAATAGATAATCAATAGCTTAATACTAATATACTTTATTTCATAGAATTGCAAGTTTTTACGAGTCTGTTAATGTTTCTTAACTTTGGCAATTTGAAATGTTGCAGTTTCAAAAATGTTAATCTATATTTTTGTAAAATAAACTAAAGTAAAGCTGATAATGAAAGGTTGTGAAATTGCAAGATAAGCCAAATATATATGATAATCCTGAAGCGGTAAATTTTGATAGGGTAATTTTTAAAGGTCGCGGGGGTAAAACTAATAATATCAAAGGTAATGATGATTACAGATATTTTATACAGCAATTAAAGCCTGACTATAAGGGAATTGAAAAAACAGCTAAAAGCAATTTTAGCAGGGTAGTCAAAGATACATTGTTGGAGAATGGGTATAATCTAGTAGAAAAAGATGGCACTTTTATCGATGAATCTAGTCTAGATAAAGAGTTTAGAGGTAAAATATCACAAGCATTACGTGAAAAAAATGACTTTAGAATGAAGCCTAACAATAAAGAGTTGGCGGATGAAATGGTTCGTCAAGTAAGAGGAAAGTTGAAACTATCCGAGCAAGATGTTTTAGATGATAAAAGCGTAGAAGATTCAGGTAATAAAAGAAAGAGTGCAGAGCTTGTTTCTGATCCTGAAGAAACAACATGGGTTAATAAAGTTGTAAAAAGAACCGTAAAGAAAGAGCCTAGGGATAGTTTCATAAATGGTGTTAGTAAGGTTGAGCCGATACAAAGTTATTTAAAAGATTACGTGCAGGAGGCGGCACAAGAGGAAAAGAAGGCGGAATCACAAGAGATTGATTATAAAGATGATTTTGCAGATGTCCTAAATAGAACTGAAACCCCTGTAAATTATACGGAGGAGGATTTTAATAAAGATATAAAAGATGTTAATCTTGAGAACTTAGAAGGAGCTGGCGATTCTAAGCAAGAACTTGCAGTAGACAATAATTGGAGAAGCCGCTTGCAAACAGATGGTGAGCAGGTTGTTGAGGATAACTCATTTATCAGATAAATCATTCATTGTATTTAATTTTATTATCTGCCATTTTATTTTTAATATAAGTTGTTTATTGTATATTTGAAAATAAAAAATTTGGGGTAGTGAAAAATGAATGCAAAATTTAAAAGTCCTTTTTCAGGCGATGTAACACAGGCTATCAACCCTTGGCAATGGTGGGGTGAGCAATGGGGTAATAATTCAGCCAGCCTGATAAATATAACTAATTATAAATCAGATGCGCCTGCTACCGAGGCGACTATCATTCAGGAAGTTGCCGGCTATGGTATGCAGCTTGGAAGAATTATAGAGGCTTTAGAAGCTGTTGTTGAGCATCTTCCTGCTAATGCTTTGAACAAAGGGCAAAAGGACGCTGTGAAGCAATTCAAAGACATGGCCAAGAAAATAGATAATGCCAAAAAACAGCAGCAGATACAAAAAGTTTGCAGCGGCAATATCGACCAGTTAATTGCCAGTCTTAAAACACTAAAAGACGAAGATAAGCCGCTTTATGATGAGGTATCTAAAAAGATAAAGGCTGCTTTGTAGGATTTTCCTATCTGGTGATGTTAAAAAGTATTCTGCAAGTATCGCCTTGTTGGCTGAGGTCGTAAGACGCTCCGCCATTGGTGCTTATAACATTATCTACGCAGCGGCTTGCGGGGTTGTTGGTTGTTGTGTCATTTGCTGCGTACATTAGCCCTGAGTCGGCTAAGCCGTCATCAATTTTATTATCCATGCCCAGAGCATCCTTTACTTGCATAAATGGACGAACAGCACCGCCAACATCGGTAGTGCCGCCAGCTAATTTTGAAAATTGCAGAACATTAATATCGTCAACAACTCCAAATAAATCGGCAGCACCTATATGTATATTGTTAGAGCCGGGACCACCTTGTTTTATATATGAAACGTAAAGAGCTACATTACTGCCATAATCTGAGGCAGGAAAACCTACTCCAATTGAGGTTGATGCGCCGTCGTAAGAACCCGGAAATAATCCTGCACGTGAAATATGCTCCCAAAAATATTTTGCTTCAGTATTATAAGTAGCAATATTTTTATCGCCATTGCCGTTATTTGTGCCAATACCAAAGGCTATAGCATCATCGAAGTCGCCGGGTATACCGTTATATTCTAGCTTAAAAGCATTTAATCCGACTTTGATCTTGTTATGCTCTGTGATTATTGAACGTATTTTTGCCTGATTGACTAACGCTTGCCCGCCAACAACTCCTGCAACAATAAGCCCTATTATTACGATAACGATTGATAATTCTACTAAAGTAAACCCTTTATTTTGCCCCATAATATTTTCTTATTTTTAAGTTAGAAAAAATCATTTAATAAAATAGTGTATCATAATGGCGACTCTAATGGAAGGAGGAATTTGTTGGTGTTAATTTGTAAAGGGCATTTCTAAATAGTTTTTTTCCCATATCTTGGATGAAGTATCCGGGGCGATATTACCGCCTGAAAGTACTATCAAAACAGTTTGTTTTGTCGTTTGGTGTTTTAGCCAATTATTGGCACTTGCCATAGCAAGCCCCGAGGCCGGTTCTATCAATATTTTTAGTAAATGCGATACTATTTGTACCCAGCGACATATTTCATGCTCAGAGGCTTCTATAATTCCATCAGTTTGTTTTACATAATGGAAGGTGCGGGGGCTAAGAGACAGGGTTCTGACTCCATCGGCGATAGTAAGAGGGGAGTTATCAAACCTGTATATTTTACCTTTTTGGTAGGAGAGGGAAGCGTCATTTGCATTGTGAGGTTCTGCGCCAAATATTTTTGAAGATGGTGATAACAGTTCTTTGGCAAGATAGCTGCCAGATAGTAGGCCACCACCACCACAGGCAGTAAATATGGCATCGGGTTTGCTTTCCATATCTTGCAATGCTTCATAAACGGCCGTTCCTTGTCCCTTTATAATATCGTCAGCATCATATGGCGGAACTAAATGTGCGCCTTCACGTTCCATTGTATAAGCGCATTTTTCAGCTTCCTGACGGGTCTTGGTAACTATTACCTTAGCGCCATATGACCTCGTTGCCTGATATTTTATTGAAGAGGTTATTTGCGGTAGAAATATTGTTGAATTGATGCCAAATTGCTTTGATGCCCATGCTACAGCCTGAGAGTGGTTGCCTGAACTAAAGGCGACAATGCTGCCAGAGAAATCCTTGCTTTCTTTTAAGGATAATATTTTATTTATAGCCCCACGTACTTTGAAAGCCCCTGTTTTTTGCAGGTTCTCAGCTTTAAAATATATGTTGTGCCCCAGCCACTGGTTAAGCAGTGACGATGTTAAAATGGGTGTGCGATGAATGTATGGGGCAATCTTTTTATGAGTTTGTTCAATCTCGCTTGGTTGTATTATATTAAAATCAGGGTAATCAATTATATATTCACGCATTATCTACCTCAAATATTGCATCTATTTCAACAAGGCTGTTGGATGGAAGGTTACTTGAGCCTACAGCCGTTCTTGTGTGGTGACCTTTGTCTCCAAATATCTCGACCATTAGGTCGGAAGCACCATTTGCCACCTTGGCGTAATCTGCAAAATCAGATACGCTATTTATGTAAACATTTAACCTTACGCAGCTTTTAATCCTATCGAGGCTTCCATCTAATGCATGGCTTAGTTGTGAAATTATGTTAAGACCGCATAATCGTGCAGCATTATATGCATCATTAGTACAATGAGTGTCGCCTGCTTTTCCTTCAAACATCAACTTACCATTTAGTTTTGCGGTTTGTCCTGAAATATAAAGCAGGTTGCCAACTATTTTGTATGGGATATAATTAGCTGCCGGAGAAAGGTTGGGGGGGATTTCTATGTCTAATGATTTAATATGCTGTAATGTTCTATCTGTCATTATCACCTGCCTCAAATAGTTTAGACATATCTTTGAATGATTTGAACTCTAATGCGTTGCCACTAGGGTCTTGAAAAAACATTGTTGCCTGCTCACCCGGCTTGTTTTTAAAGCGTATATATGGGGAGATGATAAAATCAGTGTTTTGTTGTTCGAGCTTTTCAGCTAGATCACACCAGTTATCCCAAGCAAGGACGAGACCAAAATGCCTGACGGGAACTGATTTGCCGTCTACTTCATTTCTTTTTGCATCGGATACTTCTTCAGGTTTTAGATGTACTGAAAGCTGATGTCCGAAGAAATTAAAGTCTATCCATTTTTCGCATCTGCGTCCGATTGAACAGCCAAGCTTGGTTGTATAGAAATCCTCTGTTTGCTCTAGGTCATTTACAGCTATTGCCAAATGAAAAGGTTGCATGGTTATTTCCTTGTTTTTTATTAACATCCTTAATTAATATCACTCATTTGCTTTTTTGATGCAAACGAGTTATTGTATCTTGAGGCATGAGAAAAACTCATGATGGTGATTTTGTTTAAGAGAGAATATGAAACGTAACCTTCCGCCACTAAATAGTCTTAAGGCTTTTGAAGCTGCTGCCCGGCATAAAAGTTTCACTATTGCAGCAGATGAATTATGTGTTACCCAAGGTGCTGTAAGTAAACAAATAAAACTACTTGAAGATTTCATTGGCAAAGCTTTGTTTGAAAGAGGGGCTTCAGGTTTGGTTCTGACTGACTATGCACAGATATATTATAAGGCTATTGCAGCGGTGCTTGATAATATTGATATTGCTACAAGTGCGGTATGTGGCAATAAAACCAAGGATAATATACTTACGGTTAATATATTGCCGAGTCTTAGTACATACTGGCTTATTCCACATATTGAGGATTTTAAGAACAAAAATCCAGACCTTAATGTGAGGATGATTACAGGGGATGGAGCCTATATTGATTTTAAATCATTGGATGCCGATGTTGCTATAAGGGGAAATGGTCATCCGGTAGAGGGATATGAAAATGAATATCTAATGGGTGAGGAAATGGCTCTGGTTTGTAGCCCTTGTCTTATTGACGAAGATAAATTCAGTGTTGATTCAATAACTGATTACTCATTGCTTGAGCATACAGGGCGGCCTTATATCTGGAATAATTGGATGCAAGATGCAGGTATTTTGGCTGCCAAAAGGAGCAATGTACTTAGCTTTGAGCATTTCTTTATGTTAATAGAGGCAGCGAAAAAAGGTCTGGGGTTTGCATTTGTGCCTGACTTGTTGGTAAAGGGTGATTTTGAGGGGGGAACCTTGATAAACCCTCTTGGAATTTCACATAAAACAGATTTTGCATATTATCTTATATACCCAAAGGAAAAAAAACGCTTAAAGAAAGTGCAATGTTTTAGCCTTTGGTTAAAAGAGTATCTTACGCAGATGCATTAGTGGCAACTATATCAATCTGGGATTAATAATTAGTTAAGTTACTAATAGCCTTGTGGGTAGAACTTATTTTCGAACTCGAAAGTTATCTGAACATAACGGTTGCGAACATCCTTATTAGTTCTTCCTGGGTTCTTACGCGGCTTATTCTCGCCATATGCTTTAACATCCAGTAGCCTTTTATCTATACCATGGTTCTTGATAAGGTAGTCGGCGGCGGCCTGCCCTCTGGCAAGTGCAAGCTTCATGTTATAGGCATCGCTACCTACAAGATCAGTATTACCTCTTAAGATAACTTTTCTTGGATTAAATAATACAATATCCTTTGCAACCTTATCAAGTATGCCTTGAGCTGTAATTCCAAGCTTGGTGCTATCGAATTTGAAGAATAGAAGTGAATATTCAGGCAGTCTCTTTAGCATTTTCTTTTGTTCGGCAAGTGCCTTGGACATCATAAGTTTGTGATATGCTTCAAGCTGCTTTCGCTCTGCTGCCATTCTTGCTTGTTCTTTTTGTTTTTCCTCTCGTCTTATTTCAGCTAAAGCATTTTTTAGCTTTCCTCTTGCCCTGTTGAATTCTTTTTGGCACGGAAGAACATCTAGCTCTTTTACCTTCTTTTTTGCTCTTATCTCTTCCTGATCAGACCAGCAGTCGAACATTAGCTGCGCATGTGCAGATGCAACTGGCTCGATATCTTGAGTGCCGTTAACGAACGCTGATTCTACAAAATATTTTGAACCTAGAAGACCGTTTAACCTGCTTAGTGGGATTTCTCTATCAAATAATCCTTCCATCTCGGGTATAAGGTTTTGTGTTGTTGCTAGAGCCTTCTTGCCATATATGTTGGCTTTCACATAGTTTCTGTTATCTACTTCATGCTTATAGAATTCAAGGTATCCTTTTCTCAAGGTATCTAAGAAGGGGTCTTGGGGTATGGTTTTTTTATGTATACTGGAAACATCAATAGGTTTTACTGTAGTGCAACTGCTTAATATGCAGATTAGTATTATTATGAATATATTTTTATTCATATATCACTCCTTAATTGTATCTCATAAACATTTTTACAATTAATTATTAAAAAATTCAAGGATAATAAGATTAATTAATATATTAATGTTACTTAATAGTATTAGAATAGGTGCTGATATAAGTCCAGCATGATAATTTGCTCTTAAGAAATAATATTAATATCTTTAGGTGTTATAGGTGGTATTTAGATTAAAATATCACTCCGCTTGGTGGGACAATGTTATTTATTGCTCTGTGTTCATTCTCCAGCAATATTTCTTCAGGTTTGCTGTTGTTTAGATGTGCAACGGCTTCTATTGCATGTGCCCAAGAACATTTGTTAACGAATAGCATGCCGTCTGTGCTTAATGTTCCGCCTTCGCCTATGAAGCCCATGGTTGTGTGCTGACGTCCACTTAATAGAGGCTGCATAATACCAGTTATAAGCTCGGGGCGGGTATGTGTCATTATAACGACTTTTCTTGCGCTAAATGGAAGTATTTTATCAACAATCTCTTTTGAAGCTAAATGGGATTGCTCCCCTTTATTTCGGGCTTTTCTGAATTTACCCGGCTCTATTATGTAACTTGTGATATGTGGAATGCCTTTCTCGGTGAGTCTTTTTGATGCTTTTAAGGCTTCGTTTAGCTGGTATGCGCCTATTGCAACAAGTGCAACATGTGCTTTTGACGGAAGATATTCGGCT
>Ga0213866_10001066_pt1 | contig 20831 bp, 19 predicted proteins | sample PICome_11_FD_160079 | JGI IMG/M metagenome (GOLD analysis project Ga0213866, IMG submission 160079) | Coastal seawater microbial communities near Pivers Island, North Carolina, United States - PICO284 | ecosystem: Environmental > Aquatic > Marine > Coastal | place: USA: North Carolina...
TTTTAGAGTAGATTATCATAGATAGATTTTTGGATTAATAAATTGAATTTCAATACTTTAATTTACTGAAAATCTATCTTTTTTACTAGTAAAAATACTCTAAATATTAATCGAACTCAGGTTTTTATTAATAACCATATTGTTTTAGAAGTACTTGGCATTTGACGCCGTGAAAACATATTCGCTTCTAAGATTGCTTTGGCGTAAGCCGTTTTAGAAGTACTTGGCATTTGACGCCGTGAAAACATAAATTCAACGGCATAACCATTTTCGGTGTATAGTTTTAGAAGTACTTGGCATTTGACGCCGTGAAAACTTTGAAAGTGTTCTTTCTAGCTCACTGTATCGTAAGTTTTAGAAGTACTTGGCATTTGACGCCGTGAAAACATCTTTTTCCAAACTTCTGGTGTACCACCATCAAGTTTAGAAAGTACTTTTAACTAAGTCTTTCTTAAACTAAATCGAAAGGCAGAAACAAGTCTAACAGCGCAGTGATCTAAGAGATTCCCGCCGTAGTTTATCTTGAGCGAAATCGAAAGGCAGGAACGAGTCTAACAGCGCAGCGGTCTAATACTCGAATATACCTTCCTCACGGTATGGCATCGCGTTGAAAATTTCAGGTTCTTGTAACTGTCTAATACTCAAACAAAACGATTATGAACCTTCAACATAAAAATCATGCATAAATACTATTACGGTTTTGCGGTGTACAGCATTCAGTCGTACATCTTTGAAACCAACAAACTCAAAGAAATCATTGGTGCGAGCGAAATTGTAGAAAAGGTCTGTAAATCAGAATTTGAAGCGCATTTTCAACACTTTCTACCAAACGCAACCATACTGTTACAAGCCGCAGGAAACATTCGTTGTGTCTTTTCCATTGCTGATGGCGAGTTGGATACGTTTAAAGAAGCTTATGCAAGCTTTTCTATGCAAATCACACTCAACTATCCTGAATTAAAATTCTGCCAAGCCATTCACACGTTGGAAGCAGCTAAAGAAATCACGCAAGCGGCTATCAAAGCCTTGAACAAAGAACTCACTACCAAAAAGCAGCAACCTGTCTATTATCCACGGTTGGCGTATATGGGCGTTGCGCGAAATCAACGGACACGAAAGATTCAATCGTATCCAAATAGTACTGATACTCAAAAAGAACTTGATTTAGCAACAAAAGTAAAACACCAACATAAAGATGGTCAGTTATTGTTAGAGAAGCTAAAAGGCATTCGCGCAAATTTCCCAATCGACCTAGAAGAAATTGCTTCTGAACAAAGTTATATCGCGTTGGTACACATTGATACCAATGGCTTGGGAAAGTTTATTGAAAAACTTATAGAAAGTGCGGATAGTGCTGCATTACAAGCATTTTCAAATGCAGTCGAAACGGCAACCATCAATGCGTTGGTGACAGCCATTAAAACAACCTTTCCAATAGTATTGGAAGCAGCAGCAGAAGCTCCAAAAATTCCATTTCGTCCTGTGATTATTGGTGGCGATGACATTACGATTATCATCAAAGCGGAATACGCGCTAGATTTTACAAAAGTCTTTATTACAACTTTTGAAGAAAATGCCAAAGGGATCAAAGCTACGAGAGGAAAAGGATTAACTGCAAGCGCAGGAATAGCATTTACCAAACAAAAATTCCCATTGCATTATACCGCAGATTTGGTGGAAGATTTGTGTAAAGATGCCAAAGATGGAAGCAATCGTGCATACAGTGCAGTTCGCATGCACAGAGTCCGAAATACTTATGCAAGCGATTATGATCGTATCAAAGATTCAGAATTAAAGAAAAATGAAGATGATAGTTTCTACAATGCAAAACCATTTAGTATTGCTGAATTGACACTATTTCAAGAAGACATGATTCGTATCAAAAAAGACGATTTCCCAAAAGCAGATTTGGAAGAATATCTATCCCAAATCATTGTAGGGAATCCACAGCGAGAATTTCTCAAAGATCGTATGTTGGAAAAACTACCTAAATCAAATGTTGAATTCATCAACAATATGAAAAAGGAAAAACTTGACTTACCATATTTATACAATCTGATCAACCTTCAAAAATTAGCAAACACATGAACACACTTTCCTATTCCGTAACCTTTCATTCCTATTGGTTGCATCAAGACAAAGAAGGACAAAGTATTGGTGTCGATAACAGTCCGATACTAGAAGACAAACAACCTATTTTTGGCGGAAAAGCTTTAAAAGGATTGTTTAAAGAACAAATAGCGGTTTTAAAACAATGCGATGCAATTGCGACTTCCGATACATTTTTAAGTAGATTATTTGGGAATGAACACTTTGAAGGAGATATCAAATTCAATTCGGTACGATTGCAGGAATTTGTCCCAAAAAACTATCATCATTTGTTCTATAATAATTTGACGACGACAGCCATTGAAGCAGATACCAAACAAGCGAAAGAACATTCACTACGTACGACCAAAGTAGTCATTCCAATGCGATTAGAAGGAACGATTACTGTTGAAAATATTTCTGATGACACTACGCTAGAAAAACTAAAACAAGACCTGCATCTCATGGCAGGATTAATCAAAGAAATTGGAAAAGATCGATACAAAGGCTTGGGCAGTTGTGTTGTTAAAATTGAAGAAGCATGAAACAATATACAGTAACCATTACCGCAAAAGAACCGTTGGTGTTACGAACGCAATCAGGTTCGGAAGTGCAATCGGATGTTGTTGATTATATACAAGGTGCAAAGCTCTTAGGATTGGTCGCAAAGCATTCTTATGTAGATTTAAAAGATACAAACACGGATGCCGTCTATGAATTATTTCATTCTGGAAACGTACGTTTTGGGAATGCCTATCCAATGTGTCAACAGCAAGTTGGAATTCCTGTGCCATTCTCAGTATATAAAACCAAAGATAATGAAGGAGAAAATATATATACGTTTTCTCCAAAAGGGAATCAGAAGAAAAAACAACAAAAAGAAGGTTTTGTCATTGCTAAAAATTCACAGCTTTCTCTTTTTAGCGTGCCACAAGGAGAACGTTTAAAATCAGCAAGAGAATTGGAAAGCAGACGTTCAAAAGACAAAAGTATGTATTTATACAGCTTTCTAAAAAGAGGCGTGCAATTTCAAAGTACTATTTCCGTAGATACATCATCAGAAGAAATTGTACAAGCGATTCAAAAACTCAAAGGAGATCATTATATCGGAACGTCCAAAGGAGAATTTGGACATGTAGAAATTACCCTTTCAGAAGTCACAAAAACTCGTGAAGTTGCCACAACCAAAGGAACACAATTAACTATATATGCGCTGAGCGATTTGATATTTCTAAATAAATTTGGACGATACTCTACTAAAATCAACGCACAAGACTTTGGAATAAAAAATGCAGCATTGAACAAAGAAGCTTCTTTCATTCAATTCAAATCATTTCATATCTATAATTCCAAAAGAAGAAACGAAGATGCAGATCGTATGGCGATTAAAAAAGGAAGTGTATTGGTTTTTGAAAGTGATCCAAAAGGACAAGAAATTGAAATTAGCGCAGAAATACAAAACAATGGAGTAGGCGTTCACAAATCAGAAGGTTTTGGACAGATTTTAGTCAATCCTGAATTTTTACATAGTGAAATCATAAAAGAGACAACAGAAGGAATTCGCTTAAATCTTATGAGTGAAGCTAAAGAACCCGAAAGTGAATTCTTAAAACAACTTTCATTGCGTAATGAAATCATTCAAAAAGATCATACAACGTATGAAGAAGCCGAAAAATTCATTGAAGAACATGAAAAGCTTTTCAAAAAAACCTCCAAAAGTCAATGGGGCGCAATCCGAAACTATGTCCTAGAAGCGATGGCTTCTGAAACACCAAAACAAACCTTACGTGAAAAATTGGTGGATACTGATAAAGGATATCTACGTGAAAAAGCCAATGCAAACTGGAGTAGAGAACAATTTAAAGTAATTGACGAACTTTTAAAACAAGATAATTGTACAGAACTCTTGCTAAAAATATGTGTGGAACTACCTAAAACCTTGAAAAATGATTAAATATCTCGCAAATATCACCATCGAATTGCAAAGTCCGCTTTGTATTGCCAGTGGTTTGGAAAACAGTTACAGCGATACGCAAGTACGTAGAGATTGGAACAATTTGCCTGTCATTCCGGGTACTTCGCTAAAAGGAGTCATCAAATCGTTGGCTTCGGAAAAAGCATTAGAACTTCTAGGAAAAGATACGGAACCTAATTCAAAAAAGAATACAGGAAAAGGTTCGTCATTAATTGTCAATGATGCGTTGTTGCAAGACAGTACAGGAAACGTATATACAACGTTGAACAATGAAGTCTTTCAAGATACATTACTAAAGCAGTACAAAGTCTTACCCAATCGAGAACATGTATGCATCAATCATTTGGGCGTTACGGATGGACAAGGAAAATTTACCAATACCATTGTTCACAAAGGAAGTCGTTTTCAACTGCAATTAAAACTAGAAGTTCCAGAAGCTCAAGACGAAATTTGGGAAGAACTCTTAAACCTATTGTACAGTCCAGATTTCTTATTGGGAAGTCAAGCGACCAATGGTTTGGGACGCATCAAGCCGATTTCAGTAGTTTATCGAAAATATGACCTGAAAAACATAGATGATTTAAAAGATTTCTGTGTCTTTACGCCATATTCAGTAATTACAAATGGTAAAGAATTTATAGAAAAAGCAACAGAATCAGCTTTCAAACTATACGAGCAATTCAAATTCACGACTGATGCTATTCATATCGGAATCGGCTATGGAGATGATGAGGTAAACGCCACCAATTTGAAAGAAAAAAGTATGCTATGGAATGAAGATGGAAGCTTTATAAAAGAAGAAAACTGCTATATCATTCCGGGTGCTTCCATCAAAGGTGTATTGCGACATCGAACATTCTATTATTTATGTCCTGCGTATGATTGGAAATCAGGTATCACTTTAGAAGATTATAAAAACCTTCAAAAAACAGCACAAACAGCTTTGGAAAGCTTATTTGGAAGTGCTGCGGAAAATGAAAAAGGTCATATTGGAAATGTCATTGTGGAAGATGTCACGATTGATAAAGACAAGGTTGCAGAAACACCTTTTCAACACAACAGCATAGATCGTTTTACAGGCGGAACAATTGACAAAGCCTTGTATTCGGAAAAAATATATGCCATCAAACAACCGACGAGTTTAAAAATATGGTTGTCGAATAAAGATGGATTGAAAGAAAATGTACTACAAGCATTCAACAAAGCCATTGTCGATCTTAAAAATGGTCAATTAGCAGTAGGAGGAAACACCACCAACGGAAACGGATTTTTAAAAGTAGCGAATTAGATTATGGAAAATACAAACACACATCAAATAACAACAGACGAATTACAAAAACTATTTGGTTCAGGAGAAACATGGAGTGGCTATTTATGGCATGATGACAAAAGCGAACCCTTTGTTTTTCCACAAGATGCTAATAATGAAAAATGTAAAATTGATTTTACAACTAAGATTCCTTTTATAATAGAAGGGTTTTTAGTTGGTCACCCGAAAAAGGATAATAAATCTGAAGTTGAACCTAAACCTAAACCTAAACAAATCAGTTTAACCATCAAAAATATAGATGGTGTCTATTACTGTTATAAAAGTGAAAACTTCAAAACATTGGAAAACATAGAAACCTTTCCTGCGGTTGAGGTTTTAAAAAATAAAGGAATTGAAGCATTACAATTCATACCCATATTCAAGAAACAAAACGATCCGTTTTCGGGTAAATTCCCAAAAGAAAATTCTGAAAAAAGTAAAGATTCAGAGCGTTTTCAAGAATATGTATATAGTCATCAAATCTTTAAAGGAATCCTATCATGAGCACCGTAACATCAGCCTATAACTTTGTCCCAATCAACGAAAAAGTATGTCTTCCAGCATGGGCAGACGCCGTAAGTCAAGACGTTCCTTTACAAGGAGCAGTATCTGGAGTCATCAAACTAACAATTACGGCAAAGACGCCCATATTTGTGAGAGGTGAATCTACAGTGATGCATGCGAGTGGACATCAGGAATTTGAATTTATGCGACACAATAAAAAGTATTGCATTCCTGGAAGCAGTATCAAAGGAACGATTGCCAATGTGTTGGAAATACTATCATTTGGAAAGCTTCAAAAAGTAAACGATCATCGGTTTAGTCAGCGTGATTGGGAAAATAGTGGAATCTATGACAAGCAAAGTTTTGCTAGAGAAAACAAAGGTGGTTGGTTGTATTTTGATAAGAAAGATGAAAGTTATAAAATAGATTACAACAGCGAAAGCATTGGACGTATTACGCATGAAGCGATAGATGACCATTATAAAACAAATTTTCAAGAGATTTTCGGAGAAGAATTTGATCCAACTGTTACTGGAGAAAATAAATCTGCGCTGAAAAAGTATAAACTTTTACATGATAAAAAGCTTAAACTAGAGAATGCTTTTGTGAAAATTCCAAAAAGAGAAAGATTTGAACAACAAAAATATATGATTCATCCAAATGATAAAGATGCAGAAACAGGAACAATTGTATTTTCAGGTCAACCTGCAAAGCGTGAATACAAAGATGGAGAATGGGAAGGAAAGAACAAAGAATTTATCTTTTGGGAACCGAATGTAAAAGGTGTGAATGTAGATGATTTAATGGACGATTTTCTATTTGCCTATTACGATCACGATCCGAAACAAAGAACAACCGATTGGGAACACTGGCGAGAAGTTTTAGCCAAAGGCGAACGAATTCCAGTATTTCTTCAGCTTGATGACAATAAAAGAGATGAGAAAGGAAATAAAAAAATCAAGCATTTCGGATTGTCCATGTTGTATAAATTACCTTTTAAAAATAGAATCATAGATTTACTCCCAGCAGCTCATAAGAATTCAAAAAAAGATGAGAACACTTCTAGAGAAGAACAGGAGATAGTGTACGATTTTGTAGAAACCATCTTTGGTTATTCAATTGGTCAAGATAGTAGCAAAGGAAGAGTGAGTTTTAAACATGCGTTTGCAACTAAAAATGCGCAAGAATCAACACCTAAAACATTGGTGTTAGGCGAACCAAAAGCGAGTTATTATCCTTTCTATCTCAAACAAGAATTTAAAGCAACTTCTCCAACGGAAATACTAAGAGACTTTCAAACATACAACAATAGGGCAACATTGGCTGGACGAAAACGCTATCCAATTAAACATATAGATGAAAGTTTAGGAGCTGAAAAATCTGCTTTCTCAACCACCTTTACACCGTTAAACGCAGGAACTGTATTCACGACCGAAATCGTATATCATAATTTATTGCCTGTAGAATTAGGAGCTTTGTTATGTGCATTAACATTCAATGGTGTACACAATTGTTACCACGGAATTGGCATGGCAAAACCGTATGGATATGGCGCAGCCCAGATAGATATTTCAATGGATGCTGCACAACGAAATCAAGCAATGTTGGCTTTTAGGGCTTATATGGAATCGTGGTGGTTGCAACAAGAAACAACTGGAACTTGGTCCGAAAGTGAACAATTGCAACAACTCATTGCAATGGCTCGATTTACATATCAAACTACAAAGCTTTCGTATATGGAACTGGAAACATTTCCAAAAATCAAAAAAGAAAAAAAGGCGTTACCACGATTTACTAATTTTTTAGGAGTTGAACCGCACAGCTATTTAGAATCGTATCAAAAAGAAATTGACGAATTTATGGTCACGGAAAAAGAGCGTTTGGCAGCAATTGAAAAAGCAGCGTTAGAAAAAGCGAGAGAAATAGCAGCAGCGCAAGTAGCGATGGAGCGGAAAGCAATCTTAGAAAAAGGATTCATTGATTGGCTTTCGGAAATAACGAGTTACGGAATACTGAAAGCGAAAATGAACGAATGGCTAGTCATGCAAAATGATGAATTCATTACGGATATAGTTGAATTGGAATACTTGAAGAATATCATCATCCAATTACGAAATAGAAAAGCACCAAAACATCGAGAAGGTTATTTTGATGAAAACAAAAAAAATGATCTCAACCAATGGATCGGAAGTGAAGCAGCCGAAAAACTAATAGCAGACTTTAACCAATAAACACAAACTATGTTACCACAAGTCATTACACAAATTACATTCTATGATCGTCCCATTCCCATCACGGAACATTCGACCTATTCGTTAGGAACGGGAAAGTGGCAAGGCGACGTTTTGGACTTTGTAAAACAAACCGATCATCCAGAATTGTATCATTTATTTCACAACAAAGATTCAAACTATCCATTGATTCAATTTCGAAACGATCAAGGCTATGTTGCGTTGGTTGGTGTTGGAAAAGAAGCGTCGTGGGCAGTTTCGTATTTTGCGGAAGCATACACCAATACTTATCCTGAAAACACAAAAAATACCTTTCAGCAAACGGCATATTACACACCCATACAACTTGCAGAACCGCAAACTTATCACATTGCTCAATATCTATTTCCGCATAGCAAACGCACCGCGTATCAAAACATACAAGCGTTGTGGAAAGATGTGGACGACATTACAAAACGCTTGCAAAACAACATTTATGAATTGGTACACAAACAACTAGGTTTCGTACTGCCCGACTATACCCTAGAAATACAAAACATAAGCGAACCCAAAAACTTCCGTACCTACAAACCATTGGGCACTTTCTTTGAGCGCGGCGTACAACTTACATTTTCTATAAATATCTTATTGCCACCACTCACCGCCATTGGCACAGGAAAAAGCAAAGGCTATGGCTGTTTGGTAAAAGCATAAAACCTAAAATATAAAACGTTCTTTGACATCTTGAATATTGGTATTCTTAAACTATGGAGGTAGCCGACGATCTTAAGAAATAATGAGCGAAAAACGGAAGTGCGAAGCGCAGCTTAACGCATGAAGTGCATGAGCGAATGTTGCGCAGCAATTTCCTATAGATCGTCTTGACTTTTTTGGTTCGTTTTTTTGTCAAGAAAAAAATGAACGTTACTCAATAGGTTCTTATTTATTATTAAAGGTGAAATATTAACTACTTTGGCATTTAACGCCGTGAAAACTGTCTACGGACCATCCATCCATCTTCTGAGTTTTGTTTGTGAAGTACTTGGCATTTAACGCCGTGAAAACCTTTCGCCTTGCTCACGATACCGTAGATAAAAGGTTTATGAAGTACTTGGCATTTAACGTTGGGGACGAGCGTAAAAAAAAGGTATGGTATACCTTTTTAGCGAAGTAGCCAGCTGGCGCGCGGGCATGTTAAGCTGAAATTGAAGTTGAAATAAAAATGAAAAACGTTCTATGATAATTTGAACCTTTGCATAATATGGTCAAAATGGAAATGTTAAAATCCTTGGGAAGTATTGATTTTGTTGAGTTTACAAAAAGTACGGGTTTTGGAAGTACTTGGCATTTGACGCCGTGAAAACGAATAATAGGAATTACTATCAGGTAAACTAATACAGTTTGTGAAGTACTTGGCATTTAACGCCGTGAAAACCCATAAATTTTTTCCTCTAATTCTTGTTTGTACAGTTTGTGAAGTACTTGGCATTTAACGCCGTGAAAACTTATTGTCCCAACCATTGCAGCGGCCAAGCCAGTTTGTGAAGTACTTGGCATTTAACGCCGTGAAAACAAAAACGCTTTCAGTAAAAACTGGAGCACCGCCCCGTTTGTGAAGTACTTGGCATTTAACGCCGTGAAAACTTTACACAACACGATTGATACCAACGTCATCAAGTTTGTGAAGTACTTGGCATTTAACGCCGTGAAAACTAGTATTCATAATTTAAGTTTTATGAAGTGACGTGTTTGTGAAGTACTTGGCATTTAACGCCGTGAAAACAGTGATCGTAAAGGGTTTTCTTAGTATCGCTCATGTTTGTGAAGTACTTGGCATTTAACGTTGGGGACGAGCGTTAAAAAAAGGTATGGTATACCTTTTTAGCGAAGTAGCCAGCTGGCGCGTTGGCATTTGGAGTAATGAAGTTTCTTTTGGAATATTGGCATTTGACGCCGTGAAAACTGTATTGTCTCTTGTTTAAATGCTTGGTATTTAACGTTGGGGACGAGCGTAAAAAATAGGTCTTGAAGCCCTATTTAGCGAAGTAGCCAGCTGTTGCTTGGGTTTTTAAGCTGAATTTGAAATTGAAGTTGAAACTGAAAAGTACTAGGCATTTAACGCCGTGAAAACTCGAGAGAAACTTTTGAAGTCTAAGCTGATGCCAGTTTTGGAAGTACTTGGCATTTAACGCCGTGAAAACCTTGTTCCCGCGCAGGCGGGAATCTTTAAAAATCGAAGCTGAAAATGAAATTGAGATTACTTGGCATTTAACGTCAGGGACGAGCGTAAAAAAAAGGTATGGTATACCTTTTTAGCGAAGTAGCCAGCTGGCGCGTTGGAGTTTGAAATTGAAGCTGAACTCGAAATTGAAAAGTTCTTTGAAATTATGTTTTAGGTATTGACGCCGTAATAACATGTTAGTCATATAATTAATCCAGGCAGGAATTTTAGTTTAGTAAGTACTTGGCATTTAACGCCGTGAAAACTGTTCATCACCAAGATCTTCCTCTTTCTCTAAACGTGTTTAGAAAGTACTTGGCATTTGACGCCGTGAAAACTCAAAAGATATTTTAGGTGAATATCTGTTTTTGTGTTTTAGAAGTACTTGGCATATGACGCCGTGAAAACGTAAGGTAATTGCATCATAGTTTTTATTTATGAAAGTTTATGAAGTACTTGGCATTTAACGTTGGGGACGAGCGTAAAGAATAGGTCTTGTAGACCTATTTAGCGAAGTAGCCAGCTGGCGCGCTGGAGTTTGGAATACAAAAGTTTCTTGTGAACTATTGGCATTTAACGCCGTGAAAACAATTCTTGCTTCAAAAGATGCTTTTAGTTCTTTGTTTATGAAGTACTTGGTATTTAACGTCAGGGACGAGCGTAAAGAAAAGGTATGGTATACCTTTTTAGCGAAGTAGCCAGCTGGCGCGTGGGCATTTTTAAATTGAAGTTGAAAGTGAAGTTGAAGTTGAAATAAAAAGAAAAAACGTTCTATGATAATTTGAACCTTTGCATAATATGGGCAAAATGGAAATATTAAAACGCTTGGGAAGTACTGTTATTGTTGAGATTAAGAAAAGTACGGGTTTATGAAGTACTTGGCATTTAACGCCGTGAAAACTCTTTTCTGCTTGTCGCAGGAAATTACGATATCGGTTTATGAAGTACTTGGCATTTAACGCCGTGAAAACGCATTTGTTAATACTGCTAATAATTCTACGTTTGTTTATGAAGTACTTGGCATTTAACGCCGTGAAAACAATTTAATTTTTAAAATTGAGTAATTCGTACCTGTTTATGAAGTACTTGGCATTTAACGCCGTGAAAACTTTTGCAATTCCATGAAAAGAGTTGTTTTACTTGCGTTTATGAAGTACTTGGCATTTAACGTTGGGTACGAGCGTTAAAAAAAGGTATGGTATACCTTTTTAGCGAAGTAGCCAGCTGGCGCGCGGGCATTTTGAAATTGAAGTTGAAATTGAAAAAGTACTTGGCATTTAACGCCGTGAAAACGTTTGGCTCTGTTGGTTCGTTGTCTAAAAAATAAGTTTATGAAGTACTTGGCATTTAACGCCGTGAAAACTTAGCTTACATTTTAAAAGCGTTGCATATAGGATATGTGCTAACGCTAGAAACAAATAGTGAACTTAAAAAACTGAATGGCGATGATTTTGTTAAAACAGCATTGAACGCAACTATCATAATCCCTTCATCAATTTTAGGAAAAATAATCAATTCATCTTCTAAGAATTTAACAAATAAAAGCAAAGAATTATCTAATAAAGAAACTAGTCTATTAACTCGAGGATTAGAAGTGATATCGCTCATAAATTAGGGAGAACAGAAAAAACTGTTCGCGGTTGGTTACAAAAATATTCTCAAGTTGGTTTTTCAGGTTTAACAGCTATTAAAAGCGGAGGTAACAACACGAAAGTTTTATCAGATACTACTAAAGATTTTATAGCAGAAAAGCTATTAGATCCAACTACCACAATCACTTCTTATGTTGAATTAAAGTTACTGATTGCGCAAGAATTAGGAGAAACTGTTCCTTATTTCACACTCTATGCTCATTGTAGGCGTATACATAAATCGAAATTGAAAGTGGCTCGAAAGTCACATTACAAGAAAGACCCCAAAGCTGAAGAGCTTTTTAAAAAACCTTGAAAATTCATTTAAACAAATTAGATCTAGTCTAGATAAAAATACGATCACATCAGTAAACCTTTATTTTCAGGATGAAAGTAGATTTGGTTTAATTACCAAACAAGCTAGAGTCATTACTGCAAAAGGAATAAAGCCTGTTGGACGTTATAAACACAGTTATCTCTACAAATGGTTATGGGGAAGTTTTTCTCCTATTACAGGAGAAAGTTTTTGTATGACTACCAATGGAGTTTGCAAGGAATTCTTTATAAAATATCTGGAAGACTTTAGCAAACATAAGCCTGAGGAACTTAAAATATTAGTAGTTGACAATGCTGCTTTTCATTCTACAAAAGAGGTCATATTACCAAAAAATATAGTATTGCTTAATATTCCTGCTTATTGCCCAGAACTAAACCCTGCTGAAAAGATATGGCAATGGATGAAAAAAAATATCGCAATGAAAATATATGATACTTTAGAAATACTGGAACAAAAAATAGAACAACTCATTGAAAACCTTAAAGGTGAGCTTATTAAATCTATAACAGCTTACAATTTTTACCTAAACACTTATTAGAGTATTTTTAAAGTCTAAATGGTATTATTATAGATACTTTTTTAAAAAATCAAGCTCTTTGAGAAGATAAAAAAACTATTAAAAATAAGTAAACCCCTCTAAATGAGGGGTTTATTGTTGTAGCGAGATCGGGAATTGAACCCGAGACCTCCGGGTTATGAATCCGAGAGTAACTTTTTTAAAGTTTTAATTATCAGTCATTTAAATAAAAATGATTTCAAAATTATAATTAAAAACGTATTCGTTTGCGTATTCGATTTTATTATAATTCAAATATAAGAAAAATAGTGTTAATAAATTAATATATATTAATTTCTCTTTTTAAATATAAATTATAATCATTATGTTTCACAATATCAGAGTCCATAAAGCATAATTTAATCACCTCTTATAAAAACTAAAAACCTTCGAGAACTAAATTATTCAATAAAAGAACATGTATTTAAATTACGGAAACCCGTAAAAATTATCAATACTATTTACGTAAGTCAAATACCTCAATATTGCAAAACAATACTTTTTTTACGGTATTACCGTAGCTTCTTAACTTACATAATTTTAACTTTGTAAGACATATTTCCTTTACTTATTAATTTTAGGAAAATAAAGCTGTTATAGTAAATGCGGTACTTACTTGCTTTTATTCTTTATGTTTTATTAGTAATTTACTTTTTAAAGTAATCATTAATTTAAACTTATAGAATTATGAAAAAAGTATTTTTAACAGCAGTAATAACATTTTTATTTTCAGTATTGTACACAAGTTGTACACCTGAAACTTTAACTAACGAGGATGAAACAGAAATTACAGTGGTCGATCCTGCAAATGACGGACAGGTAGATGATGAAGATTACGAAGAAACAGGAAACGAATAAATTATCAGCAGTTCTAAAAGGCATCATTTTGGGTTTTGTCATTATGATGTCTTTATATCATGTCTGTTTTGATGATAAATCAAAAAAATTAGTAGATCATAAAGAGGTGTATAATGCACTAATTGATAAGCGCACTCAAATAGATTCTGAATTAATTCAAAATCTATTGAATGATTCATTGACAAAGCAAGAATATGCTTTAGCAGTTATTGAGCATAAAAAACTTTTTAAAGAAAAGCTTAGAGCCTGTAATAATGAGAAAAAGAATATAGCTTATGATTTTACATTTAATGGAAGAAATAGTTTTCACTATTGGCTATTCGTTTTTGGTATTTCATTTTCTTTTTTCTTTTTGGCATTGCGTTATACTTTTAGAATCATTTCAGAAGTCAAAAATGGAGACCTAAAGAAGTCTTTAATTTTTGAGTCCATAGGCTGGATAGCAATTTCGTTATTTTGGGTAATACATACTGTCTTTAAAAAGACAGATGATTTACCAACTATTATTTATGCCATCACTATGTTTAGCGTCTGTATTGTTTTAGGCTTTTCAATTTTTTATTCCATCAAATATTTGATTCACCGAAAAGAACATACTTTAAAAAGCTACAAGGCTTCCATTATTAATCTTATTGAACTCATCGGAGAAATTAGAGTAAATCATTACTTTAAAATGGCTGCAAAAGCCATGACCAAAGAAAACAAGGAAATAATTTCAAAAGATTCTGAAGTTATGGATAAAAAGATTTTTTCAACCTTAGAAAAAGTGGCAGATGGAGAGTAAAAATAAGATATTAGACCGCCTTAAAAGTTTAGGATTCATCGTAAATGATTCTGTCACCCACAACCTAACAGTTACACTAACAGATGTTGTAAATTTCCTTTTAGATGACGAAATGAAATTGTTAGATGAATTTGAAAGATTACATAAGGTAAAAATTAACGGAGGAAATTTGTCTTATTTAGAAGAATCATTTTATAATCAAGTTGCTAAAAGCTACATCAAAAAATAGTTTATTTCTTGTTTACAATATCACTTATTCGTTCCGATACTTTCAGTTTGTCTACAAATGAATTAAATGAAGGTAATTTTAAAAATTCTTCTTCTCTTAATAGTAAATACGCCACTATCTTGTCTTTGTCAACACTTTCCAAAGCTTCCAATAAATCTTTATCAAAGAATGATTTTAATGTTTCTACTTTGTCAATCAGTATAGGTTTGATGCCATCTTTTAGCCATTTTCTTGAAATACCGCAGTTTTGTTGTATCAAAATTAAATAGCCATCATTAAGGCTATTTCTGTTGATTGCTTTTCGGAGTGTATTAGCTTTTAAACCAATAGATTCTGCTACTATTTTTGTGGATAGTCCACCTTCTTTTAAAGCTATGTTGAATCGTTCATTCATAAATTTATAATGATATTTGTCTTTTTATTTGTTTAAAACAGAAAAATGTCTTTTATTTGTTTCGGTGTTAAACAAATGTAATGAAAACGCTCCTAATTTTCGCTTCATAGGTTTTGTACCCTTATTTTTTTTCATAATGTAAAATAGTAATGAAGTTAAAAAAAGGGACTTCCCCCATGATAAGGGGAAGTTTCCTCTTACATCCCTTACTTTTTTTCATGTTATTTGTGGTTAAGTACTGTATAGAAATTTCCCTGTTCCCTAAAACTGTATTGCTTTTTTAATAATTAATTTTTAACAAACAGAATTATGAAGCAAAAAATTTTAAACTGCTTGAAATTTGGAATCCTTGTATTTGGAATTTCATTAGTATTATTCAATTGTCAAACGGACAATTCAGATGAACTTATCAGTACTCCAAAAGGGGAAAATTCTTTTCTAAAGAAAGGAAAGTTAGCGGACTATAATCAATTGTCTACTTATGTTGAAGAATTAAAAAATCGACGTACTTCTACAAATGATAATAAGAAATCTTCTTTAGAAGATATCAACGGCTTTGATATTCTTTACGATCAAGATATGTTTATCCAAGAAGTAGATTCCTCTGTTACCTTTTCCATTCCCATTCATAAAAACAATCAACTAGGTGGAACATTTAGCAATTTAGTGGTTCGTTTTAGTGATACCGAACCTACGGAAGCTTTGATCTTAAATTATTATCCAAACAATGAATATATAGATGCGGTTGCTTTAGATAACCGAACACCATTTGCGGGAAGTATTAGTTCTGAATTAGTTGACTACGATGGTAGTTTAGATAATTTAAAAATTAACAAGAGTAATGCGCTCGACTGTATTATCGTTACAACAAAATATTGTGATTATGAAAACGGGCGACACGGAGCAGTACATTTAGGTGGAGATAATTGTACTCCCGGTTTTTATTGGTATGTAACTAGTACGGTTTGTCATGATGATGTACCTACCTTGGCAGATATTCCAACTCCTGGTAGTGGTAATCCATCTGCAAGTGATTATATTGACTATGCTACTGCGGGGGGTGGTATTTCAAGTGGTGGTGGTACTGTGCATCCACCAATAGTTGTTCCTAGTGTTCCAAGAACTTATTCTGGGTTAAACATTGATGGACTTTCAATAGAAATGACAGATTGGTTAAATCGTTCGGAGAATCGAGAGTTTAAGAATGAAATGATGGACTTTCTTTTAGAAGCAGATCCGCTTACAAGGAATGAACTAGAAGCATATTTAATGCTAAAATCAGAATCAAGTCAAGTTCCTTGGAGTAATTCTTCAGGATATTTCAATAATATATCAACGCTGGGTTTTACTCATTTAAGACACATGTCAGATGCTAAAGGATATATATATACAGAGTTCAAGCTTACGAATGGCGATATCATTATGCGAGGAGACTTTAGTGAGACTAACGAGCCAAGAGGCTTAACTTTTTATTATGATAAAGCATCAAAAAGACTTTTTGAAATTCCAGAGCCTTACAATACTAACCCAAGTGTAAATTTAGATTTTCTGTGGGATAATTTTTGGTCTACTGTTCAAACAGGTCTAAGATATTGTACACCTTTAGAAGATGTTGTCATACTAATAGACGGAAAAGATTTTGATGGTGTAGAATCTAGTAGAGCGATATCGGGACTAATGTTATTGGTGGAGATTACTCCAATTGGAAAAGTTTTTAAAATCGTAAAAAAATCAAATTTAGTAATTACAAATACTGTACCCTTAGTAGCAAGAATTATTGATGATGTTTTTGCTTTGCAGCAAAGACTTTTTAAAAAATACAAAGGACTTATAGCAAATATGGATAATGCCCTAAAAGGAAGATGGGCAGAAATGGGTACTGATGTTGATATGCTTGGAAAAGGTTATGAAGCAAGGCATACCAATAGAATTACTAGTATAGATCACGGTGGACATCCGGGAGTAGATCATGTATTTCAAAACCCTTTGAATGGTGAGTATGTAATTGTGGAAACAAAATATAAACCATCGGGAAACATGGCATATACTAATGCGGCTGACGATATTACAGGTTTGCCAAGACAAATGAGCGATGAATGGTTAAATTATAATGATAATCTAGTAAACTCCGTTGGGGATGATTTAGCTAATGAAATATTAAACAGCAATTACATAAAATTAGCTGCAATTGTGAATCCTGATGGAACAATAACTTACAGAAGAATTAATGAACTAGGAGTCATTATGAGCGGCGAAAGTGGAATCTTTTATCCATAAATAAGTATATTTGAGATATGAAAAATTGTAAAGAAATAGACTACTATAATTCATTGATTGAAAAATTAACTGAGATCAATAGAGAAAATAAATTAAAACTTGGAAAAGGTTTAATTAACTCAAAGAATTTGACATTAAGAAAAATGTCATGGTTTTTAAGGGATATTAAGATATTAATTTCTCATTATTCTTCTAATAATGAAAAAGAAAAACTAAGAGAGTTATATTCTATTCTTATTAAGGATATAGGTAATGTATGGAAAAAAGAAGTAGTAAAACTCAAAGATAGTAAAGGAAATGATTTAGGAGTATATATACTTGAACCATACATATTCATGCGTTGGATGCTTTCGCTTGGTGTCTTGTTAGACGTACCAAACAATGAATTCAATATTTTGGTTGATTTAATCAAGAGAGATGAAATTAATGATAAACTATATGATTTTTTGATTTCATCACGTATTGAAGATTGGAAAATATCAGACAGTATGTCACTTAAAAAACCTGAAAACAGCATTCAAGAAATAATAGATATTCAAGATAACACTGAATGTGAAAGGAATATAAAGGAGTATTTGAATAAAGAGTGGTATAAAACCTACAAATATGCTGGTTTTTACAATTCACATACTAAACCTGATGATATGTTTTTATTTTATGGCTATTGGGCATTTGAAGTTGCGGCTTTAGTAAAGATAAAAGGCTTGGATGATAGTAGTTTTAGAACCAACAAATATTATCCTGATACATTATTATAAACACAAAGGAGTCGTTAGAAGTTTTCTGCGACTCCATGATTTTAAAAATATGAAAAATTATATCTTATTAATTACTTTTTTAGTCATTCAAAATCTTTTTTCTCAACAAAAAAAAGAATCATTCATTGGGGAAATTCATGTTGAATTAAAAACAGTGTATGAAGACAAAGGCGCATATTCAGAAAGCGTAGAAAAGTATTTGAAATTAATGGACTCTATAATTACAGAAGAATATTTGAATGATCCCAACGGAAAGTATACTTCTCAATATCCTTCCTTAGATTCTTACAAGAGTTCTTCATTGATGCTAATGAGAATAACACTAGACCCAAATTTCACACGTCAAGATAGAACAAAAGTGAAATCTTATAAATATATTTTTACAGATTCTACGCTATCTATAAAAATGCCTTTGATTTCAGCGCAGATTGTCAATAAAAAAACATTTGAGTATCAAAAGTACAAACAATTCAATGAGGATTTAGTAGAAGTTCCTGTAAAATATCGTTTCAATGAAGTTCCTATTGAACAAACAATTATTGATAAGAATGATACAAGAATAATTGCGGGAATAAAATGTTATAAAGTTACTGTAATCCAAAAAGGAGAACATATTGTAAGGCACTTTTACTGGAATAATATAAAAGATTCCAAAGTGATTACAGAAATGTATGTTACAGATGAAATAAGCACCTATTTCAACACAATTATTAAAAACAGGCTAATACTAGAAAAATTTTATCCGATGTATGTGAAAAGATATTCTACCGCTTTTAAAGGTGCTTTTTTGACATCTGAAGTAACCAAAGTTGAATTTGAAAAATAGATAATACAGGAAATATTATCAAAATTTAGTTTTCATAAAATTAATTACAAAGGATTTAATATGATAATTAGGACATTTACAGTATTGTTTTTTTTAACTAATTTTTTTTGTTTGCATTCACAAGATCAACAAAAAAAAGGGTTTTTAGTTTTTGAGTCTCACAAGTTTATTGGCAATACACACTTAAAACCTTCTGAATCAGAAATTGAAAAGGAGAAAGAAAGACTCAGACAATTTGTGAAAAATGAAATTGATTCAGAAACTCCAGATGAATTTATTAATTCCATTCCAAAATCTGAATTAGAATTCTATAATGGCTCAATGAAATGTTTACACACTCTTGATATCTATGAATATTATTTTGAATCTAAAACTAGTTGTGATTATTTAAAAAAATCTAATATTGAAAGATTCCAACAAATAAATAGAAGCAGTTTAGAAGCAAATACAGTAGAAAGAAATACGTTAACAAATCACTATAATATACTCCCAAAAAGACAAATCAAATTACAATCTATTCCATCAGATTATCGAATAATAGAAAAGCGTAACGAGACGAAAGTAATTGCAGGCTACAAATGTTTCAAAGTAATTTTAAAAAAAGGGTTACAAACGAATCCACATTTAACAATTTACGATATAGAAATGTATGTTACCGAAGATATAAACTTAAACTTTAGTCCAATTTGTAATTATAAGGAAATTTTAAATAAATATTACCCTTTAGAGATCACAAGAAAACCTAGAGAAGAAATTATGACAGAAATAACAACTTGGAAAATAAAAAGTATTGATCTAAAAAATGAATAAGTATTGCATTATGTGTAATAGTTAAAATTTCTTTCTGCCCAGTACAACAATAACAATAATTAATAGCCATAAAAACTAAAAATAATCTTTTAAGTAAAAGTCTATGATATTAAAAAATGCTTTATCCGTAGAAATATTTGATATGTCAATTAGTTTATTAGTATGGCAAATATTACTAATTGTAATAGCCATTGGGTGCTTAGTATTATTGTTTAAGCTTTACAAAATCATTAAAAAATACGTCACCCGTTTTGATTTTGATAACGAGTTGCAAAATTAAAAAATAACACGTCAAGAATGAATTCATTTTTTCATTAGTAAGTACACTAAAAAGCACTTTTCCGAATACAAGTGCTGACATTCAAGACGTGTTATTATTGCAGGATTTTAGTCGAATTCTGCTGTTTAGGGCAAGGTGGTAAACTGTAAATGGTTGGTTATGCCACCTTGCTAACTAAACAAATGTAAAGAAATAATTAAAGGATTCCCGCTTTCTCAGAAAAAATATGAGCATACAAAAGTTAGAACGTTTCAAATGGTTTATCGTAGGTTTTTTGACGGCTGTTCTTGTTGAAACATCATTACTTATAACATTTTTTTACTTGTATTTAAAATAAACAGAATAGTTACCTAGAAACCCTTTTTTATCGTAAAACTAAAATTATTCTGACGAAGAAAACCTCAATTGTAATGATTGAGGTTTTTTATATAGCTGTATTGTCCTAAAACGTATTTACTATTTTAGCTTAGAATTGCGTCTGCTAGTTGTTGTAATTTTGGTGTAAATTTTAAAAAAGTGTATTCATCTCAGGATAATGAAATTCTTCAATAATACTTGGTCTATCAGAATCTATTTTATTAGAAAATAAGTCACGTGACACAGGGAAATCTTCAAATTCTTGCTGTGTAAAAGAGAACATCATTTGTTCTATAATGCCACCTTCTTTTAAGTCAGGGTTTATCCAGTCCATTTCTTTCTTAGTATCTAAAACAATTGGCATTCTGTATTGTCCTTGTTTATTCTTGCTATTGTGTACACTTTCAAAATATGGATTTGCTGTGGT
>Ga0213866_10001067_pt1 | contig 20825 bp, 18 predicted proteins | sample PICome_11_FD_160079 | JGI IMG/M metagenome (GOLD analysis project Ga0213866, IMG submission 160079) | Coastal seawater microbial communities near Pivers Island, North Carolina, United States - PICO284 | ecosystem: Environmental > Aquatic > Marine > Coastal | place: USA: North Carolina...
TTGGTCACGCCAACCATGATACGGTCGTCCAGCGGCAGGACCATGCGCGGGAGAAGCAGATTGTCGATGAAGACCGAGTGCTTGTCATATACGCCATCTCCATTGGTGTCTTCGTGACGCGAGATGCGGGACTTTGGAGTTTGTTCGCCAGTAGCGTCCGCGTCTTGCATGTAGGTGCGCATTTCAACAACGTAAAGTGCGCCGTTTCCATCCCAAGCCATGGCGACCGGTTCGTGGATGTCCGGGTTGCTCAGTACGAGGTCGAGAGCATAACCATCTTGCAGCTCAATCGATTTGTGGGCTTCCTCAACGGAAAGAAAGCCTTTCTGGTAAATGGTGTCACCCGGCTCAGCGAAAAGTGTGGCGGTGAGAAAAATGGGCAATAGTCGCTTCATAAACTTGGAGATCTTTGTAGAGAACGGAGCCTTGGTATGGGAAGTTTCTTTTTTGGAGTAATTTTAGGGATTAGTTCTCTTAGCTGGTGCTAATCGAATCCCCATGACTTTGGAAATTACTACTCCCGCGCTGCTATTTCCGGCAGTGAGTTCACTTTTTCTTTCATACACCAACCGCTTTTTGCATCTCGCGGCCTTGGTTCGAACCTTGCACGGGGAGTGAGAGAGGAACCGCATGGAATCAGCCAGAGTGCAAATCGACAACCTTCGCAAACGCTTGTTTTTGATTCGGTGGATGCAACTCTTTGGATCACTCGGTCTGCTTTTCAGCGTGATCTCGATGTTGGCGATTCTGACGGGAGGCCAATGTCTTGCAAATTGTTCGTTCTTCGCTTCTGCCGTTCTCGAGAGTCTTTCACTAGCCTCGCTCATCGTCGAAATCTTGATCTCAGGAGGGGCATTGCGGATTCTCCTTGGGCAGATAGAGGATGGGAGCGAGCGTGATCAAAATCACCATTTCATTCCTTAACGAGCTTTTACCCCAGTGAGGATTTGTGTCATCTTGTCGGAGTGGAAGCTACCTTCTCCAAATTTTTATTGCTGATCGTAACGAACTGCTTTCTCGATTCATGTGGCGATGTTGCTTCTGATCGTGCGACTGAGAATCTAATGAGTCGGCAGGTGCTGAAGGGAGTTAATCAAGAGCGGGCGAAGAGGGGGGTGAGGCCGGTTGCTTAAGAATGGATCATTGAGGATGCTGGCAAGTCAGCAAACGTCCTTTCTTGTTCATAATTTCGACCCAACTCGTGGCAAACAGCGCGCAAGTAAGGCCCTCGCCGGATTCAAGCTGCGCTCACGGAATGCCGCCAAGCATGGCTATCAGATAGTATCGGAGGTTGTGATGATCGACTACGCCGGGGATTTTTCGGCCCTGGCGGAGCGGACCAATAAAGGCTGGTTGAACAGTACGAATTATCGCATAGCCATCCTTCATCCTGATCGGAGAGTAATGGGTGTGGAAACGCGACTGCCTGCAGACGGAAGGTGTTTTGTGGTAGGGATTCTTTTAAATGGGCGGGGACGTCGATAAGTCGCGGTGCGGCGCGTTGGATATTTTTTAAGGATGGGAGTTGTCGGAGAGGGGAAGCGGCTCTAAACAATCTGATGAACTTTTCCTCCCTCGGATTATCGAAGCCTTTGCTTAATGCGGTTTCAAAATTTGATAAGGCCACTCCGGTGCAATTGGAGGGAATCCCTGCTGCGCTTTCAGGTGCCGATTTGTTGGTGATCGCGAAAACAGGCTCTGGAAAGAGCACGGCCTTCTTACTGCCAGTTCTTGAACGGTGGCTTCGAGAGCCTCGGACCAAGCCTAAAAAGATTTTTGCGCTCATTCTGGTTCCGACCCGGGAGCTGGCGGCCCAGGTGAGGGAGGTGTTGCAAGAGTATGCGAGGCATCTTCCTGATCGAGTCAAAGTGGTCAGTGCGGTGGGAGGGGTGTCGATTAATCCGCAGATGATGGCTTTGCGTGGCGGTGCTGATATGGTGGTAGCAACCCCGGGAAGGCTTCTTGACTTGGTAGAGCAAAATGCGCTTGGGCTCGATGAGCTAAACCTTCTGGTGCTGGACGAGGCTGATCGTATGCTTGACCTGGGATTTGGAGAGGAGCTTTCTCGTGTTTTCTCACTGCTGCCCAAGACTCGGCAAAATCTCCTGTTCTCCGCGACTTTCCCCCAGGCGATGGAAGGAATCACGCGTGATTTTTTACATGATCCCAAACGAATTGAAATCGAATCAAAACCCGGGGAGATTCCGGATATCGAGCAACGATCGATTCGGGTTGATCGAGTGAACCGGACTCCATTGCTGCGCCACTTGATTGAGCGGGAAAAGTGGGAAAGGGTGTTGGTCTTTGTTGGGAGAAAATACACAGCGGACCACGTTGCGGATAAGTTGCATCGTAATGGAATCGAAGCGCTCTCTCTTCATGGTGATTTGAGCCAGGGAGCCCGGAGCGAAGTTTTGCAGGATTTTAAGAATGGAGACGTGAAGGTTCTGGTCGCAACCGACCTTGCCGCGCGTGGCCTCGACATTGTTCGTCTGCCGGCGGTGGTGAATTACGAGCTGCCGCGATCTCCGGAGGTTTATCTCCACCGGATTGGCAGGACGGGGCGGGCCGGTGAATCAGGAGTGGCTGTTAGTTTTGTGACCGCCGCGGATACCGCTCACTTCTGTTTGATCGAAAAGCGAAATGGAATCGGGCTCGATCGCGAGACTATCCCCGGTTTTGAGCCAAAAGATCCGGTTCCCAAATCATCCGGGGTTGGTGGAGTCAAAGGTCGGCGCAAGAGCAAGAAAGACAAACTGCGCGAAAAGGTGGCACGTGAAGAGCGGGATACCGAATCCTGAGGTGGATTACCCGGCGCTCTTCTTGGCCTCTTCTTCGGCTTTCAACTCGGCCTCAAATTCAGCCTCGATGCGGGCCTCTTCATCTTTTTCTGCCTTCCTGGCAGCGGCGAGTTCGGCGGCCTCTTCCTCGGCCCGTTTTTCTTCGAGCTTCGCAGCTTTCGCTTCCTCGCGAGCCATGCGCTTTTCGAGTTTCTTCTGTTCTCGCGCGATGCGCTTGTGGTCTTTGCTTGGTGTGAATGCCATTGATCTGTCTCGTGTTAGGTGAAGGTCGGAGAGATCGTTGAAATACCTTTCGATTGGTGATCGAAGCAATAAAAAATTTGAACTGATTTGAATTGAGGGATGAATCGCCAGCCATGTTTGACGCCAGAGATCTGGTTTCCCTGTTCGATATTCAGTGCGGGTTGCCTGAAAGGAATTAATTTCTTGGTGTTAAATCACGCCAGCAGATCGTGGGCGATCTGGCCGTGAACATCGGTGAGACGAAAGTCACGACCGGCGTGGTGGTAGGTGAGGCGCTCGTGATCGAATCCGAGAAGGTAGAGAATCGTGGCCTGAAGGTCATGGACGTGGACTTTGTCTTTGGTGATATGAAAGCCGAAGTCATCGGTCTCGCCGTAAGTTCCCGGTTTGGTGCCGCCCCCGGCCATGAGGGTGGTGAAGGCCTGGGGGTGATGGTCACGGCCGGCTTTGCGCCCCAGCGCGGGATTGGTTTCGACCATTGGGGTGCGGCCAAATTCGCCACCCCAGACGACGAGTGTTTCGTCGAGGAGACCATGTCGTTTGAGGTCCTGAATGAGGGCGGCGGTGGCTTGGGCGGTTTGCTTGCAGTTGTTTTCGGTTGATCCTTTTACATTGGAATGGGCATCCCATCCGGAGTGGTAGATGTTGATGAAACGAACTCCGCGTTGCACCATGCGCCGGGCGAGAAGGCAGGCGCGGGCGAAGGAGTGTTTATCGCGATCGCAGCCGTAAAGGTTGATTGTTTCGTCGGACTCACCCTTGAGATCCATTAATTCGGGAGCCGAGCTTTGGAGTCGCGCCGCCATTTCGTATGAAGCCATTCGGGTGGCAATCTCATCGTCGTTGATGACGGCGTGCCGCTTGGCATTGAGTTGGTTGACGAGGCCAAAAGTGTCTTTTTGCAGGTCGTTCGAGATTCCCTCCGGAGTTGAAACATTCAGAATGGGATCCTTGCCCTTCCGGAACTGAACTCCGGTATAAGTGGTGGGAAGGAACCCGGATGACCAAAGGGCGGAGCCGCCCGAGAGGCCGCCACCGGTGGACATGACGACGAAAGCGGGAAGGTTTTCGGTTTCAGAACCCAGTCCGTAAAGGGTCCACGAACCCAGGCAGGGGCGGCCGGGTTGTGAGAAGCCGGAGTTGAGAAAGAGTTGGGCGGGGGCATGGTTAAACTGATCGGTCGTGCAGGACTTGACGATGCAGAGATCATCGGCAACCGCGCCGAGCGGGGCCAGCGGTAAACCGAGAGTGGCCCGCGTGTCCCCGTATTGTTTGAACTCAAACTGTGGTCCGAGGACGGCGGCATCGGGTTGAATAAATGCGTATCGTTGGTCGCCGATGATGGATTTCGGAAGAGGCGAACCTTCCAGTTTCGAGAGGTGGGGTTTTGGGTCAAAGAGCTCGAGTTGCGAAGGCGCGCCGGCCATGAAGAGGTGAATGACGGCTTTGGCTTTGGGCCGGGTATGCGCGGGCCTTGGCTCCAGGGAGCGGCCTGCCAGGTTATTGGTAAGGAGCGAGGCCGCGGCAATCTTTCCGAGGCCAACGCCACATTCACCCAGGAAGTAGCGTCGTGATAGCGATGATTGGATCATGGTCGGGTCCTAGTTTTTGGTGACGGATTCATCCAGGGAGAGGATGGCCCGGGTCAGGGCCTTCCAGGATTCGTGGTTTTGGTGGAAGTCAGATAAGAGTCGTACTTCGTCGGGTTCGGGAGGGCGGGTCAGGAGTCGGCGGAAGGCGAGGATTATTTTTTCTTCGGTGTCTCCCTGGCTCTTTTCAATGAGCTTAGCGTAGTGGTCAGCGATTTCAATGAACATGGGGTCGTTCATCAGAGTGAGAGCTTGCAGCGGAGTGTTCGATCGGTCGCGACGGGCGAGGCAGGCTTCGCCCGACCCCGCGTCAAAGGTTGTGAACATGGCGAAGGGAGCGGTGCGCTTTTGGTAGGTGTAAATGCTGCGGCGGAAGCGGTCTTCGCCTTGGGCGGGATTCCATTTGGGGCGACCATAAGCGACTTCACTGACGCCGGCAGGTTGAGGCGGGCGGACCGGGCGTCCAAACATCTTTGACCCAAGCAATCCGGCTGCGTGCAGCGCCGAGTCACGGATGATTTCTGCTTCAAGACGCTGGCGGGGGAAGCGCGGTGCGCTACTGGATGCGATGATGGATTGCTGCTGGTAGGCAGCCGAAGTGACGATGAGTCGGTGAAGTTCTTTGAGCGACCAATCTCGCTCCATGAAAGTGACGGCAAGGTGGTCGAGGAGAGCGGGGTTGGTGGGAAGCTTACCCTGCATTCCGAAGTCATCGACGGTTGGGACAATGCCCTCGCCGAAGAAGGCGGCCCAGTGGCGATTGACCACGACGCGGGCGGTGAGCGGATTTTCCGGCGAGACGAGCCAGCGAGCCAGCTCGAGGCGGTCTTTGGGAAATTCCTTTCCTTCCGGAAAGATTGCGTTCGGGAGCCGGGGTTCGACGACATCTTTTGGTTGGGTGTATTCCCCGCGGTGTCGAAGATGGGTCTGGCGGCTGTGATCGCTCGGCCGCTCTTGCATGACGAGGGTCTGATCTCTCTTGAGTGGCTTTCGGAGAGCCTTGATTTGATCAACGTGCTTCTTGACCTCCGGGGCCTGGAGAAGGAAGTCATTCAGAGTGCCCTGATGATCGATGGCTTTGATTTTGGGGAGAGGTGACCCCGAAATCCGAAATTTTCCCAAGGTGGAGGCAAAGTGTCGGCCGAAGTGCATCTTTATTTCGAAAGGAGTCCCTGGCGGAATCGCCTCGGCAAGATTGAAGACCGCGGTTTGATTAGTGCCAATTTGGGTTTTCAAGGACCAGCCGGACTGAATGTCACCATCAATGGCGGCGGAGGCGGCGGCGTTGCCTTGACCGTATTGCGCGCCAAAGGCGGTTTCGGAAGCGCCTGAGAAGGTGAGAGGTTTGTCGGTTTTAATCTGGAATTCGGACATGAAGAAGTCGCCTTTGCGGCCTTCATAGTAAGTCATGCCGGGGCCGCTTTCGGGGAGGCGTTCGTCGGTGAGGGCTTCGAGGCGGATTGAGTGAACGGGTTGGGCGGCGGCCGGGAAAGTGAGGGTGAAGATATCGTGTTTTGAGATGTCTCCGGCGGCGAAAATGATCCCGTCGTCTTCGAGGGTGAGGTAGGGGGTATTGGCTGTAAATTCGGATGGCGTAAGGACTTGCCAAGGGGTGAGGTCGGGTTGGATTTTAGCAAGCCATTCCTCATAAGATTTATTCAAATGTTCTTTTGGATTGCCGCCCGGATTGGACGTCTGGCCGAGACAGATTTGGAATGATCCGATGGTGTGATTGCTTCCGTGGTCCTGGTGCAAAGTGATCGTGAAGCGGGTTCCGGAGGGCTGGGAGACTGGTTGCTCAAAAAAGAAGTCGGCGTAATGGTTTTGATCAATTCCCTTGGAGGGGTCGTGGATGGCCCAGCCGGTGGCCGGTTCTCCATCAATGGCATTTCCGACGGGGAATCCCTCCTGTTCAATGCTCGCGGAAGGATTGTGGAGGGTGATTTTGGTGGGGGGGGATGATTCATCGAGAGGGGAGGCGGTGACTTCAATCTCGGAGAGAACGAAGTTCCCGTGCTCCGTTCGTCCGGGACCACTGCCATTCATGGCGAAGGTTTTGAGCCGGAGGGCGGCGATTTCAGGTTGCTTGGTCTCGATGGTGATAGTGTAGGTATCTCGATCTGGAACTTCTCCGGAAGGGGTGATGAAGATTTGGTCGATGCTCAGCTTGGCGTTCTTTGCTTCTACCGAGCTGACCGTGGATGGTTTGAAGTTGATTTTGCCCGTGGGATCAGGCCAGCGGTTTGGGAGCTCCGCGAGAAGTTTTTCGGCTTTGGCAAAATTTTCTTTTTGCTTTTCGGCAAGCGTTGGATTGGGGATGTGATAGTCAGGCTCAAGCGTGTTGTCGAAGTAAGCCATAAGACCGTAATAGTCGTGGTGGGTGATGGGGTCGTATTTGTGGGTGTGGCATTGGGCACAGCCGGTGGTGAGGCCAAGCCAAGTGGTGCCGGTGGTGGCGACGCGGTCGGTCATGGCGTGAAAACGGAACTCAAGGGGATCGATGCCCCCCTCCTCGTTGAGCATGGTGTTACGGTGGAAGCCGGTGGCGATGATCTGCTCGGGAGTTGCATTGGGAAGCATGTCGCCGGCAAGTTGTTCGATCGTGAATTGATCGAATGGTTTGTCGGCGTTGAGCGATCTAATGACGTAGTCGCGGTAGGGCCAAATCGAACGGTCACGATCCTTTTCATAACCATTGGTGTCGGCATAACGGGCGAGGTCGAGCCATCTTCGGGCCCATCGTTCGCCATACCGGGGGGATTTTAAGAGCTCATCGACAATGGCGGCGTAGGCTTCAGGCGAGGGATCGGCGGCAAAGCGATCGGCGACCTCGATCGAGGGGGGGAGCCCGATGATGTCGAGGTGGACACGGCGGACAAGGGTATAGGCGTCCGCTTTTTCGGCGAGAGGTTTCCGGTGGAGATGGTCGATGGCATGTTTGCCGGCGGGGATAGGAGATTTTTTGGGAGCGACAAAAGCCCAGTGTTTCTCATAATTGGCTCCCTCTTTGATCCAGCGTTTGAGGATTTTAATCTCTTCAGGCGTGAGGTTTTTGTTGGCCTCGGGAGGAGGCATGATTTCGTCCGGGTCCTTTGAGATGATTCGAGAGACGACTTCTTTCCAGTCCTGGTTGTCGGCGATATCCAAGCGAAGGCCGGCCTTTCGCAGAGACTTTCCCTTGTCGTCTCTGGCGTCATCCGGACCGTGGCATTTAAAACAATTGGCTGAGAGGATGGGGCGGATGTCTTTTGAGAAGGAAATTGCTTCGGAATCTTTAGCCGAAGCGGCGCCGGACGCGCCCAGGGTGGAGGCAATCAAGATGAATTTGGTGATGCGAGAAGAGAGATCCATTGCAATGCCAACTTACGGTTGCTTTGGGAGCAACCTTGCGTAGATGAGGCCTGCTGGCAAGTTTCAGTTGGCTATATCGCCTGCCGATTCTGCACTGAAACGGGCGAGGGCTTTATTGGCGGGAAGGAAGATGCTTTTGCTGCCTTGACTGCTAAAAGGTTGGGCCATTATAGAGATGGCAAACAAGATCCTTGAGAGAGTAAATGTCGGTGAGTTTAGCGAGGGTAAAGGCATTATAGGTTTTGAATTTTGAGGCGAGTGCAGGCATGGCGGCAGTGGAACGGCTCTTGCCCCTCACCGGGAAAAGGTTGTCATTTTCAAACTCGGCTTCGACGATTCGTTTGATGCCGTTACTCTGGAAATCTCCGTAGTAAAGAAGAGCCGGTTTGTCGGGGCTGGCATGATACTTCGTGTTCAGGCCGAAGTTTCCGAGCGCAAGGTCGAGGTCGCCGTCGATATCAGCCGCCTGGGTCCGGGTTCACCATCCAGATAGTTCTTCGAGAATGGGTGCCAGGTTTGGATGCGGATCCTGGTAGCGGTCATCCTTTTGAAAGAGAAGGCGGCTTGCGGTGGAGGTGGGATGTTCGCTGGGGGGTAACGCGACTTCCTACGAAGATTTCGCGGACGCCATCGCCATTAATGTCGCATGGTCTGACGACGGATCCAACATCTTGAAGGTCTGGAAGGAGATCTGCTTTCGTGAACCTTCCATCGCCATCGTTGTCGGGATCTCCAGCAGCTCCATTGTCCGGATTGATACTTTCGTCGTCATTGGGGTCGAGTTTGAAGGCGATTTCCCAGGTATCATCAAGTCCGTCGCCATCGGAATCTCCGATTAAGGTCTCGATGATTTGAATTTCGGTGATGGCTCCGCGAGTAGCGGAACCGGCGCTGCCGCCGGGCTCTAGAACAATCTCGATATAGGCTTGTTTAAGTCCCGGGATCACAAGGTAATTTCCGGTCTGGGTGATATCGCCTTCAGCAGTTGCAGTTTGTTCGTCGGTTGACCGGGTAAGGATTGCGGTGGACGCTATGCTATCCGAGTCGTTGAGGGCCAAGGACCCGCCTGCGTTGTTCCAGTTGGTTTACGGGCTCACTCCGGTGGAGTCTGCCGGCAAAAGGGCGGCGGCGACTCGCCCGGAGCCAAAGTTAATCCCAATGGGCCCCGGAAAAAGCCTCATGAAATGGTGCTGATAGGATGCTAACCCGTCGCTAGCGATTATTCAGACCCCGAATCAACTGGAAACGTCACATTGTTGGCCTGACAACACCTTCCATCAATCACTTCGCTTCGTCGTCCAGAACCATCAGCTCGATTGACTTGAACTGGATGGGGGCGGTTTCGGCTTGAATGGAGATGTAGCCGCTGGTGCGGGGCGTTCCATCATTCAATTGGGTCTTATCGTATTCGCAGACCACTTTGCCTTCGGCGATGTGCTTGAATTTATCGCCTCTGACCTCGATTTCAACGGTCACCCACTGGTCGCCGTGGAAGGTCGGACCCCTGGTGTTGATGACGTGTGCCTTGGTCAGCTTCCCGTTCCAATGAAGGTGGGTGCCGGGAGTGCAGATGTTGAGTGTTCCGCGGTCACCCTTGCCAAGGCCGCCGAGTAATTGGACCTCGATGGAGTTGGGGAAGTCTTGGTCCTTCTTAATTGTCTTCGGGTCCTGGCAATGCAGCATGAAGCCATTATTCCGCTTGGCCCAACCGGGGCCACCGTTGACTTGTTTGCCGATGAAGCGGTAGGTCCCGCGGATTTTGTAATTCGAGTAGGGGGTCTTGTAGTAAAGGTGGCCAAATTCGCCGTTAAATTTTTCCCACTCCGAGTAATCGATGGTGAGGAGACCATCTTTGACCTGGAAGGTATTCTTGTAGTTTTCACCTAGGTCTGATCCGGCAAACTTTGGCGTCCAGCCATCGAGATCCTTGCCATTGAAGAGGGGAATCCAGTCCGCCTTATCAGTTTGAGGCTCTATTTTTTTGTTGGCTTCCTGGCCGAAGGAAAGGCCGAGCGATAGGACGGCTGCTAGAATCTGAGTTTTTTTCATCTTGCAAATGCTATGGATCACTTCGAATCGATGCAACGTGGAATGCGACTTTCAAGCAGTTCGTCTCGCAATGGTGCGGCCCACAAAGGGGTAGAGTAAGATGCTTGTGATGATGATCGCCGATCCCAGATAGAATCCCGGGTTGAGATTTTTGTGTTCTCGAAAAAAAAGAGCGGCCAGCGCGATTCCGTAGACGGGTTCAAGATTGCCGGCGAAGTTAATGGCGAAGATGTTCAGGCGATTGAGCAGTTCAACATATTGCGAATAAGCGACGACGGTGCAAAAGAAGGCCAAGATCATCATCCAAAGCCAGTCCCACGATCCGTCTGGAAGCGGAATTGATCCATACTTCGCGAGTAGGAAAGCGCTGGCGAAGAGGCTGGCACCGAGCATTTCGTAAAATGTGATGACGTAGTGGTGGGCTTTTTCAATATGGAAGCTGTTGACGATGGAGAAGACCGCTGCGAGGAAGGCTGAGAAAATTGCGATGAGGAAACCGTTACTGTATTCGAGTTCGCTCCGATAAATGATGGAGACTCCGATCACGGTGACGGACCCAAAGAGCAAATCAATTGGGCGGAATTTGCGGCCCTTGATAATGAGAGGTTCAAGGATGGCGGTCCAAAGTGAAAGAGTTGCCACTCCGATCATGCAGATGGAAACATTGGCCACCTTGACTGCGAGGAAGAAGGTGATCCAATGACCGCCGATGACAAAACCGGTTCCAATGAAGATGAGGGCATTCTTCACTCCCACCAGGCTCCGGCGTCGGATCCAGAGCAGTAGGAAAAAGGCGGCCAGACCGGTGCGCCAAGCAACAATTCCGACAGCCGAAAGACTCAGTAATTCCCCGAGAACGGCTGTGAAGCCCCATAGGACGATGATGACCTGGAGCTTCAGATGATCGCGCATCATGGAGGGCAGGGGGCTATTCCCCCGCTGCAGGGAAGGTGCGAACGCGCCACAGACCGTTGGGTCCTTCGTTGAGAACAAACTTTCGGATCACTCCATCCTCGTCAGGAGTGATGACCTCCTTACCTTCGGTGCTCCAGCCATCTGTTGCGAAATTAGTGTCGGCGAATTCCAATTGATAACTGAAGCCCTGGCGGCCTTCCCAGGCGAGAATATAGGTATCGGGAAAATCGGAGTTTTCCAGAGTCACCTCGTCAGGAAGTGGATCGGCCTCGGTGGCGTAAATACGCAGGTGAAAATTGCTGTCGCTGCTCGTGGTGCTGGCGTTGTGAAGCGAGATTCCGATTTCGATCTCTTCTTCCGCGGGGAGGTCGAGCCCCGTGGCAAAAGCATATTGGATTTGATTTTCGGTTAAGGTTGCCGGGCCGCTGGCTGTGTTGAAGGTGGGCGTGACATTGCTCATATTCATACGAGCGACTTCGCTTCCATTGATGTAGATGATGGCTCCATCATCAATCAGCCCCTCGAAGCCCAGTCCTTGAATCCCACGCTCCGCCGTGACTGTGGTGCGGAAGTAGGTCACCGCCGTTCTTTGTCCGCTGGCCGGGGTTATCAGGGTAAAGGCGAGCGAGGGTTCTTCAGCGATCGCACCATAGCCCATCGGAGTTGGGCGGGGGCCAAGAAAGGCCGGCCCGTTATAGTTGGCAGTGGTGTGCCAGGTGGTGTGAAAATCAGGGTCGGCTGTCGCGGGATTGGCGGCGGCGGTCCCGTTCAGCGCCTGATAGTAACTCCACTCGGCTTCTGCGGAAACGAGCTCAAATTCGGGATTGAGCGTGTCGCGGCTGGTCGAGAAATCGAGTTGAAAGGTCCCCTGGGCGTTGTTTTCTCCATCGACCGCGATGTAGTAGGTGGTGCCGGGCTCGGCATTGAATGCAAGGCGGGCGTTGATGGCGAAAGGTTCGCCTCCCGGGTGGCGTCTCCGGCTGCTGGCAGATTTAAAGAGGCGATTGTAGCGGCTGACCTCTTGAAGGTCGCGCAGGCGGGTGCCCGTGTAGACGGCTACGACAAGATTGTTGAGTGCCGGGGCGGTGCCGGGAGATGCCATCAGCTCCACTCGCCGCGCTGCATCGACGGTGAAGGAATACCAGATGCTTCGGGTTGCGGTGATTCCGGCGTGGGCGGGCTCAAAGCGTTCGGCGCTGGCTCCGGCGTTCGTTCCGAGGACTGTTTCGGTGAGCTCGCTGGCGAGGAACTCGATCGCGGTGGCATTTTCAAAATTATCCTCAGAGCTTGCCGGAAGGGCCAGCGTGGCAAAAATTGTTAGAAATAATGGAGTTCGTTTCATCGTGTCGACGAGAGTGTGTTGGGGCGGTTGGTCGTCATTGACCGAAGGGCGCTCAATCAAGTTAGGCAGAAGAATTTTCCCGGTCAAGAAGACGGCCCGGGGCAGCGCTAGTTTTCGCCGATTCACTTGCCGATCTCTTCCTTAGCCAAGATACGGGCGAGGTTGCGGAGGATCGCGATCTTCTGAGCAAGAATGATTTTTTCGAGAGCCGGGCGCTCATCGGGATGCACCGCTTTTGGATCGAGCTCAAAAATGGGTTTCTTCGTCATCACGGCGTCAAGTTGTTCCGCTTTCCGGATCGTTGTCTCGATCAGCTTGGCGCGTTCTCTTTTCAAAATTGGGAGGGGATCTTTTTTTGCTTCGCGTGGTGCTTTGATGAACCGATCGAGCGGGGTCGAGATCGTGGTTCTCAATTCGGCTTTCATCTTCATCGGATCACTGAGGTAGGGGTACTCCTGACCAATTTTGCGGTAGTGGTCGTTGAGTTTGGTCTGGAAGTCCGCCAATTTTTCCGCCTGTTGTTCTTAGGGGGGCTGCAGGAGCCACCCGGCGGCGATCATGGTCACTAGTTTGTGGCCTCCGTTGAAACTGGCTTGTGCCATTTCTACGAAAGCGTCGTTAATTTCGGGCTGAGCGGACAGCCCGTGTTTTTTGGTCTCGAGTGTGTCCAGTTTCTCCCGGGAATCCAGCTTCATCCGTCTTTCGCCGGTTCTTGGAAACGATTGTTCCAAAAGAAGTCCGGTGGCGGATTGAAATTTCATGCGAACTCCGTTTCTGCCGTGAAGAGTTACCGAATCTCCTTTCCGCTCGACCCGCTCGATGCCTTCTTCAATCAAGGATATCTAGGGAAACGGTTTTATGTCTCCAACCGAATATCTGGCATCTTTATTTATAGTTTCCGGGTTGAACTAGAATTCTGGGTCTTCTTTTCCCCGAAGCTCATTGAGCAAATCCTGCATGTCTTCACCAAGTGAGAATTTGATTGAAACGCCGCCCTTGCTCATCAAGGTGCTTTCTTTTTCTCCCTTACCGGTCGGATAGTGAGCGAGGCCCAGCATGGGAGCCCCGTCCGGGGTCTGCATGGAGAATCTTTATGGAGAATGCACTGTGCTTCCTTCCCTTTGCGATTTTCATTCGGATGATTGGCCTTTTTGGAACGCCCTTCTTGGAAAGCCTATTTCGAGGGTGTGGCCTTAACCCTCGAAATAGGCTTTCGTCAGCTTTACTTTACGCAGGCTTCGTCGGGCGTTTCCTCTGATGCCATGCTCAATGTGAGCAAGGTTGCTGCCATTATCTTCATGGTTACGTTTGTGGAGTTTCCAGGTTGTTTCAATGTCCGGCCTTGGTTCCGACTTTGGCGTAGAGCTCGATCATTTGGCGGCTCGACTCAAGAAGATCATCGGCGACGGTCACGGTGCCGGGTTCGAACATGAGCAGGGTGGAGGAGCCTCCGAAGGCGAAGTATCCCTTTTCGGCTCCTTTGGCGACCTCTTGGCCCGGCGTGAAGGTTTGGTGGATGGAGCCTACGCAGGTCGCGCCGATTTCCATGCAGATGACAGTTCCGAATTCCTTGGTAACCAACTCGGTGACAGTGCGCTTGTTTTCCCAGAGGTAGGAAAGTTTTTGGCGCAGGGCCAGCGGAGAGACCGAAAAGAGGGGGCCGTTGATTAGGCGGGTTTCCCCGGGTGTTCCGGTACACGGGAAGTGGAAACGATGGTAATCGACGGGGCAGAGGCGTGAGAGTAGGAGGGGGCCATCCTGATATTTCCTGGCAAGCTCGTCCGAGCCGAGCATTCCGGCTACGCTGAACTTTTGGCCTTTCACGAAGACGGATCCGATCTCGCTGGCTTTCGCGAAGCCCAAATGACGGCCATCAGCGGGCAAAACAACAGGGGATTCGTCAATGGGTCGGGCCCCTGGTTTCAGCTTTCGGTAGAAGAAGTCGTTGAAGGAGGTGAATTTATCCGGTGCTTTTTCGAAATCTCCGGGGTCGAGGCCATAAGTCGCGAGAAAGGGGGCTATTTTCCTGGTGGTTTCGGGTGCATCCATGCGCTTTCCATACCATCTGGAAAAGAAGGGCCGCTTCACAAAGCTATGCAGGGCAAGCTTCCCGAGGGGATTCCCATACGCCCAGCGGAGGAATCCCTCGCCGTAAACTTTTTCGGTTTCCATTTCGCCGGTTTCGCGATTGAGATACTTGATTGGTTCCACCCCGGCAGCATGGCGACGATTCAGGAATTTGAAATTTGAAATTTCACCACAAGCAACTACGTCTTCTTCAGCCATGCGATTCATCGTTCTCCTCGCGACTGCCGCGACTTTCCTAGCAGGTTGTCGTCAGCCCGAGACTGCCATCCACGTGACGGAGACCCGCCGTCTGACCTTGCATGACAAGGTCTACCCCGGTGATTACAAGGACGCCCCTCCGATGGGGTGGCGCCGGCTCCCGGGGACCCAGTTCCGTCTTATTAACTACGTGGCTGGTGAAGACGATTCCGTTGAGATTGTGGTAGGAGAGACCCAGGGCGATCTTTTGGCCAATGCGAACCGCTGGCTGGGGCAATTCGGGCTTACTCCGGTGCAGTCGCTGGAATTTCTGGGTAAAACGGCTATGTTGGGACGCAATGCCTATCTTGTTGAAGGGAAGGGGACTTACAGCCCCGGGATGGGACGCCCTGTCGAGGAGGATTATGCCATGATTGGGGTGATTCGCGAAAGTCCCGTCAATCTGATCACTTTGAAGATGATTGGTCCAGCAGCTGAAGTAGAGGAGCAAAGGGAAGCCTTTTTCGAATACATGCGGAGCTTTGAGCCGATTTATGATCACAAGATCGAGTCACCGGTGAAGGGCAAGGCAGCTGAAACCGGGGAGGGAAACGAGTAAACCATGGCCAAAAAATTTAAAGACATGTCCATTGGGCAACGCATTTTCCGGATCGCGGCCGGTTACGAAATTGCGGTGGCCTGCCTCAGTCTGCTTTTCCTGCTGACTTTCTTCGGAACGATAGAACAAAGGTGGTTTGGTCTCTGGACAACTATTCACAAATACTTCGATTACAATTCCGTATGGGTTCAGCCCATGAACGCGGATCAGAAGCTAATTTTCTTTCCGCTTCCGGGGGCATACTGGGTGATCGTGGTGCTATCGATCAACATGTTCCTCGGGGGCATCGTGCGAGCCCGCAAGGGGTGGAGGAAAGCGGGTGTTTTGGTAAGTCACTTCGCCATTCTTTTCATGCTGGTGGCGGGTGCGGTTTCCAGTCTCTACAAGGAGGAAGGGAACATGCGCGTTTTACAGGGGGAAAAATCCGATTATGCCCAGAAGCTTTTCAAACATGATATCGAGGTCTTTGCCTACGATGAAGAGGGTGATCGCGAGGAGCCAGCCATCGTCCGCTCGAAGTATATCAAGGCTCTCGGCAGGAAAGATAAGCTCGAGGCGACTTTCGAGAAGTTTGATTTCAAATTAGAGGTCGACAAATACCTTCCTTTTTCGGAGCTTGCGCTCGAATCTCCAACCAGCCGCCCGCCCAAAGGGCAGGAGGTCGTTGATGGATTTTTCCTCGTTGAGGTTGAGAAAGACGTGAAAACCGAGGAGCGCAACATTCCCGGTTGTTATGTGAGTATAAGGGACAAGGACGACAAGCTCATTCAGAGATTGGTTCTCTGGGCCGGTAATCCCTATCCTGTGACTTTTAACTACGAGGGAAAGCGTTATGGTGTCACTTATCTGATGGAGCTCTGGCCCATGCCCTTTGAGGTTGAGTTGCATAAAACCTTTGGGGAAAATCACCCCGGCACTGAGATTCCACGTTGGTTCCAGAGTGACATCACCAAGATCGATGGCGATGACCGGGCCGATTACAAAATCGTGATGAACGAGCCTGCCCGCCATGGTGGCTACACTTTATACCAAGCCGGCTTCACCCGTGCCGCCGAGGGCGAGACCCCATCGTCAACCTTTGCCGTCGTGAACAATCCCTCGGACAAGTGGCCGGAGTATGCCTTGTGGGCTTCTGCAGCCGGGCTTCTTTTCCACTTCCTGACAATGTTGTTCCGCTTCATTGACGGCAGTAGCAGGTCCGGGCGCAAGTCAAATTCCGCCGCTGCTTCACCTCCTAAAATCCCGACATCGTGAGCCAAAGTCCTCCAATCATTCCAACTCAAACAAATCAAGGGCGCAATCCAATGCGCTGGATTTTGGTGAGCGTCTTCCTGATCGCAGAGTTTGCACTTATCGGTTACGCGATTCGTGGGGCCATTCCCCCCAGCGATGTCCGCGAGGTCGATGGCTACACCCCGTGGAATGCGGAAGTGATCGAAGTGGCTGAGGCCATTCCTGTTCAGGAAGGTGGGCGGATCAAGCCGTTCCGAACCTACGCCCGTTTCAAGATGATGTCCTTCCACGGTTCATTGACCATGAAGGTGAAGGCGGGTGGGAAGGTTCACAAGATCGGGCCGGTGGCGTGGTTGCTCGATTGCATGTTCCGGCCAGACCTAGCTGATAAACTTCCGGTCTTCCTTCTTGATGACACCGAGATCCTGAAGCCCTTCGGAATTGACGTTAAGGATCGAAGAGCCCGTCTCAGTTTCAAAGATCTCGAAGAGGGCGGCAACCCGGAGGAGAACGGATTTGTCCAGCTCATCAATCGCGGTCGCGAACTGCTGGAGAAGCAGTCGGCAGAAGGCGAGGAATCGCTTAACAGCGAGGAGAAAGAGGTGGTGAGATTCGCGCAGCTTGCCTTGAATTATACAGGTATTCGAGATTCGATGGATATCGTCCGTGGTGGGTTGCCAGATCTGGATCCAGCACAGTTGGCTTACGTCGACCAAGAGATCTATCAAATGCTGAGATCGAAGATGGACCCTGGTCAATTTGGTTTTTGGCTCCCTATTCTTCCCGAGACCATTCAATCTACGCAACGCCTCGAGTCCCAGCAGGCCCGGGAATTTGAATATGAATTGAATCGTCAGCTCAGCTTTGCTCGGTGGGGGCCGGCTTGGATCCCCCCCCAGGAGGGTGAGGAAGAAGAATGGCAAACGATTGAGGCGAAAGTGACAAAATTTCTCAAAAAAGAGCTCACCGACTCGGTGGAGATTCTTAAGGATTTCGAGAAGCTTGAAGTTTTGAGCGGAGCTTCAAAGCGTCCAAATAGTGGTGAATTTTTGACTGCCTTAACCGACTGGCAAGCCAGTCTGACCGAGCGTGCGAACAAGCGTGCGGAAGGAGACTCGGTGACTTCCGAGGTGAGTTATTACAATCGGAACTATTTCATGAAGGGGCTGGTTTATTTCATCATTGCCTTTCTCGTGTCGGCGGTAGGCTGGATCATTAGAGATGGTACGACAGGCAAGGTTGTGAGTTGGCTCACGGCTATCATTTATGGGGTCGCGACCGGTTACGTTCTAGGTGGGCTGATTCATCGATATATCATCACGGGTCGTCCGCCAGTCTCGAATCTTTATGATACCATTCCCTTTATCACGGCGGGAGCGGTCGTTATTTTGGCTGCTGCCGAGGTGATGACCCGGCGCAAGGTACTCCTCTCGCTTGGTTCGGGGCTTGGAGTGATCGGCTTGTTCTTCGCCTTCAGCTTCGAGCTGGGAGACGCCAAGGATAATATGGATCCGCTGCGTGCGGTTCTTGATTCTAACTACTGGCTGGCAACCCACGTGGTCTCGATAACCATCGGTTATTGCGGAGGCCTTGTCGCTTGCTTCCTCTCTTTGGTTTACGTCCACCTGGCCCTCGCCGGTGTGATCAAGGATCAGAAGTCCTTCCATCGCTTCATGACCCGAACCGTCTATGGGATTACCTGCTTTACTCTCTTGTTCTCACTCGTCGGGACGATTCTGGGAGGGATTTGGGCGAACGATTCTTGGGGCCGCTTCTGGGGCTGGGATCCCAAGGAGAACGGAGCATTGCTGATTGTGCTCTGGTGCCTGATTATTCTTCATTCGCGATTGGCTGGCTGGATGACCGGTTGGGGGCTTCACATCATGAGTATTCTCGGCGGTTCAGTGGTCGTCTTCTCGTGGTGGGGAGTCAATATGCTCGAAGTTGGTCTTCACTCTTATGGATTTATCGAGGGAGCCTCGACGGTCTACTACTTCTACTTTGTCACCCTCGTGGCAACAGTTGTCGGGGTGGCGGCCTGGCTCCTTGAGCGGGCCTCCAAAACAGCCCGGGTGGCACCCGGGTCACCGGCAGCGGCACCGAAAGTCTAGCGCTTCATTCACGTCAAACTTATGAGTGTCTGCCGGGATCCTTCAATCCAATTGGTTCTCGGTTTGGGATGTTTCGACAGTCATGGTAAGAGCTCCCCATGAGATTTCTTGCCGCCCTTGTTGTATTTTTCCAGGTTGCCGTCGCGGCTACTCCGAACATCGTTTTCATCCTCGCGGACGATCTGGGTTATGGCGATCTCGCTTGTTACAATCGGACCTCGAAGATTCCGACACCGAATTTGGATAAGCTCGCAAGCGAGGGAATACGCTTCACTGATGCCCACAGCCCGGCGACGGTCTGCACGCCGACGCGCTATAGTTTGCTGACCGGGCGGATGTGTTTTCGGACCAGTCGCTCGCGTGTTTTTTCGGGTGTCGGGGGTCCTTGTTTGATTGAAAAAGACCGTCTCACTCTGCCCGCGATGTTGAAGACGAAGGGCTACTCTACCGCCCTGTTTGGAAAGTGGCATGTTGGGATGAGCTTCTTTGACAAGGAGGGGAAGCGTATCGGCGATATGGGCTTGAGGGGAGTGCAGCAGATCGATTACTCAAAGCCGGTGGGCGGGTCTCCTGTGGAATTTGGGTTTGATGAGTTTTACGGAACTGCCTGCTGCCCCACCACCGATTGGCTGTATGCCTACATCGATGGTAATCGCATCCCGGTGCCTCCTACCAAGCAGATCGATAAAAGCGCACTGCCAAAACATCCATACGCAAACGACTGCCGCCCGGGTATGATTGCACCCAATTTCAATTTGGAGGAAGTGGATCTTGTTTTTCTTGAAAAGAGCAAAGCCTTCCTGAAAGCCAGGGTGAAAGAGTCGCCTGGCAAGCCATTTTTCCTGATGCACTCGATGCAGGCCGTTCACCTTCCTTCATTTCCCGCGAAGCAATTTCAAGGAAAATCGGGCTCGGGACCGCACGGAGACTTTATTTATCAGATGGACTGGATCGTCGGAGATCTAATGAAGACCATCGATGATCTTGGGGTCGCAGAAAACACCATTGTGATGTTTGGCTCTGACAACGGTCCGGAAGTTCCCTCGGTGATCGCGATGCGGCGTGATCACGGGCACGATGGAGCAAGACCCTGGCGTGGTGTGAAGCGTGACCAGTGGGAAGGCGGGCATCGTACCCCCTTCATCGTGAGGTGGCCCGGAGTGGTGAAGCCGGGGTCTACGAGCGACGAAATCGTAAGTCTCACCGATGTTTTTGCGACGTGCGCAAAGGCCGTCGGCGTTCGGTTTCCTGATTCCGCGGGCGAAGATAGTTTCGATCTCAGTCCAGTCCTCAAAGGTGAAAAAAACGAAAAACCAATTCGGCCTTATCTCTTGCAACAGACATTCGCGATGAAGCTCTCGATCCGCTGGGGTGATTGGAAGTATATCGACCACAAAGGATCAGGTGGAAACAACTACGAGAAGAAAAACGAATGGTCGATGGGGCAGTATGCTATTCCCGATACTGACCCTGACGTCCCTGGGCAGCTCTACAATTTAAAGACGGATCCGGGTGAAACGATAAACCTTTATTCAAAGCATCCAGAGGTTGTCACCAAGTTGAAGACACTTCTTGAGAAGTCGAAGAAGTCGGGTCGAACCGATTAAGCTAACTCATTGAATCTGATGAAATCAGCTCTTGTTCCACTCGCCGTGTTCCTAGCCGTAGGTACACTCGACGATAGACGGGGCGTGATGCCGATTCTTAAGAAGGAATTTTGCCAATAAACCTTCATGAGTTACTTTTTTCTTCCCAGCAGGGAGCGAGAAGAGTTGGTGGAACTGTTCTTCAAGCTTCGGAAAAAAAGGGAGCTGCATCCACACGTGCGGGCCGAGGCGTTGACTGCCCTTCGATGTCTCAAAGCCGTTCACTCAAATGCGATCGAAGATTAAAAAGTGGACCGGATCTTTCTTCAGGTGCTTCTTCACAGTACCGGGATGAAAGACAGGTCTCTCATCTCCAATCATTATAACAACGCTTCCCATGAGTTGCGCGGGCTTGAAGAAATCCTCTGATTACTCGAGGAACAGGCGGGGCAATTCAATCCGTTTTCGCTGTCTATGCTTCTACAGATGCATCGTGGTATACTTGAAAAGAGTTGGCCGGACACGGCAGGCCGTTTTCTGCAGGGAGAAGTCCGTATTGCTGATATTGTGCACCGCCCACCCTATTACTCAAAGGTGCAGGAGCAACTCTATCAAGCGTTTGCTTCGATTAATGATCGCTTGTTCGCGATAAAAGAGGTCACCCCTGATTTTTTTTGAGATCTTGCAGCTTTCGGCCGAATTGCCAGGTTCTTCGAGATGA
>Ga0213866_10001068_pt1 | contig 20811 bp, 17 predicted proteins | sample PICome_11_FD_160079 | JGI IMG/M metagenome (GOLD analysis project Ga0213866, IMG submission 160079) | Coastal seawater microbial communities near Pivers Island, North Carolina, United States - PICO284 | ecosystem: Environmental > Aquatic > Marine > Coastal | place: USA: North Carolina...
TACAGGTTTAAGTTTGGTTAGAGGCAAGTACGTATATGTTAGAGGTTTAGGTGAAAGATACTCTGCAGCAACATTAAATGGCTCTAATTTACCAAGCCCTGAGCCATTAAAGAGAGTTGTACCACTTGATCTGTTTCCTACCCAAATAATTAACTCATCAGTAATTCAAAAAACTTATTCTGCAGACATGCCTGGAGAGTTTGGTGGAGGTATTATAGAGATCGAAACTAAACCAGTGCCTACTGAGAGAATTTTAGATTTTTCTTTCTCATCTGGGTTTAATGACTCTACAAGCTTATCAGATGGATTACTATATGATGGCGGTGAAGATGATGATATTGGTTATGATGATGGTATCAGAGATTTTCCTGATTCTGTTCAACAAGCTATAAATAATAATCTTAAGTTAGATCGTTCAAATTTTGATGTAGTTGAATTAGCTAATATTGGAAGAGAATTTGAAAATTCTAAGTTGTGGGTGATTCAAGAGGGTGAAGTACCGCTAGATACATCATTCAATTTTACATATGGAGATGAGCTTGATATCTCTATTGATGAAATACTCGGAGATTCAAGTGCAACTTTTGGTGTGATGTTTACAGCAGGCTCGCGAAGCTCATGGGATACACAGGATGGTATTCGTCAAACTGGAACACTTCAAGCTCAAAATAATGGTAGTGTTGACGTTATAGTATCTAATGATAAAACTTTCATGAGCACTTCAAATGATGTTACATCTTATGCTATGTCAGTTCTTGGTATTGATACGGATAGATATGAGCTTAAATATACTGGTATGTATATCCATAAGGGTACCAAAAGAGCAAGAATACTTCAGGGTTATGACTCTAGTGATGCTGGAAATGTAAGAGAGGACTTTATTGAGTTTTTTGAAAGAGAGCTTACTAATAATCAGATCAATTATTCATATATGTTTGATAATGGTTCTCAACTTGATTTAAGAGTAACTTCTGGTGAAGCATCAAGACACTCACCATACGAGAGGGTGGTTTTTTATGAAGATACTGATGACAGAGGTTTCTGGAAATATGATGTAAATACTGGACGAAACCAAACTCAGTTTAGTTATGTTGAAGATGAGAATGAAAATATAGGTTTTGATTTTATCTACCCAATTGAGCTATTTAGCTCTGATGTTGTTTTAAAGGTTGGTTATGACTTAACAGAGAACAACAGAGATGCTCAAGTAAGAAGTTATAGGTTTTTATCTGAAGGTGGTCCTATTCCTCAGGATGGATTAGATAATAGAATTGACTATATTTTTGCTGATAAAAACTTTGATCCATCTAGATTAATTCTAATAGAGAATACAGCAGCATCATCACCAGCTGGATATCAGGGTGAACTTACTACTGACTCTATGTACCTAACACTAGATACTTATATTAATGAAAATTATAGACTTGCACTCGGTCTAAGATCTGAAAATGGTGAGCAAATGGTTAATACATATGATGTATTTCAACCAGTTGATTTAAATATGGAAAAAGTTATTGATGAGGATTATATACTTCCATCTTTTACTCTCACATATTTACCTGATTTCAATGAAAATCTTCAATTTAGATTAGGTTTGTCACAAACTATTGCAAGACCCACATTTAGAGAATTGTCACCGACATTATTTATAGATGTTGATACAGACCGAGTAATAGCAGGGTCTTTATACTTAGAAAATTCTGAAATAGATAATATTGATTTAAGGGCTGAATATTATTGGGGTTTAAATCAGTTTATGACAGCTGGAGTATTCTATAAAGATATATCCAAGCCGATTGAAGAAGTTGTTAATGAATCAGGTGACCTGATTGTTACATCTTATCAAAATGTTCCCGGTGCTGAATTAACAGGTGTTGAGCTTGAATATGAAAGAGTATTTGAGAACTTATTTTCTAATTCGACTTGGGGTCAAACCAAAGAGTTCTTACTAAAGTTTAATGTTACAGCTACAGAATCTGAGGTTGTATATGGTGCTAATGATACATACATTAATAGCCAGGGAGCTTTGATAAGTGCTGCATCTTTGTTTGCTAACGGAAGAGACACACGTCTTCAAGGTCAATCAGATTTAATTGCAAATATTCAATTTGGATGGGACGATCTTCAAAACGGCACACAAGGAACATTTATTGTTAACTATGTAAGTGACAGAGTTCGTGCAAGAGGTATAGATGTGCTTCCAGATGTTATTGAGGAACCTCCTTTATTGGTCGACTTTGTCTATTCTAAAGAGACTTACTACGACTCTTCGTCATTAAAACTATCCCTAGAGTTAAGAAACTTATTAGATGAGGAATATTACGCTGCTATGGCATCATCAGTTATCTATGATCAATACAAACTTGGTACATCTGTATCACTAGGTTTTAAATTTAGTTTTTAATTAACCCAAAAATGATTATGGGCTACAATGTAGCCCATATTATTTATGTTAAATTTTAAGACTCTAAAATATGCATTATTGCTTGCATTGTTTATCCCAGGATTATTTCTTTTGATAATGTTAATTAATTCCTTTACTAACCAGCCTAAGATAATAAACCTAGGTAATATTAAAATAGATGAAATTATTTCTAATAATTCTCAAAGTGTTAGCCCAGAGATGATTTTAGATAATCAGAATGGTGAAGAGTTTGCATATAAACTTATTGGAGTCAGATTTGGTGGTATTAATTCATCTGTTGTTGTCAAAAAAGCAAATAAGGAGTATTTAGTATCCGTTGGAGAGATGCTAGATGATAGATTTGAATTAATTGAAGTTACAAAAGAAAGTGCTTTGTTCCGTAATGGTCAAAAAGTATATAAAATTAATAGCGATGAAAAAAATTGAAATAGGTTTTAAATTTGCATTTCTTCTTTTTTTTGGAAGTATTAATTTAGCTTCTTCTCAAGAGACATTCATTCTTAATTATGAAGACGTTGACATAAAAAAAGTAACCCAAGATATTGCTCAATTTTCCAAGAAAACTATAATCTTAGATCCTAGAGTTAAAGGAAGAATTACAATATACTCGAATGCTAATTTAGATAGAAATCAAGTATGGGATGTTTATCTAAGAACAATTCAGGTAAACGGATTTAGTTCAATTGCTGAAGATGGTTTTGTTAGAATTGTTCCTGAAAATGAGGCTACTAGAGATGAAAACACTTCATCAATAACTTCTTCTGGGGATTATAGGACTTTAGTAATACCATTAATTAATAGATCAACTGAAGAAGTTTTACCTATGATAAAACCTATTACAGGTAGACAATCCCATCTTTCTAGCATTCCTTCTATTAACTCAATATTGATTGTTGATAGACAAAGCAATGTCCAAAGAATAAGTGATTTAATAAAAGATCTTGATAAAAATAATACAGCTAAAATTTCAATCATTAAGCTTAATAATTTATCTTCAATTGAAGCAGTAAGGATTTTGGATAAATTAAAAGCTCAAAACAATCCTACCATTAACAAGTTTATAGCTATACCTTTTAATCCTTCTAACTCAGTTATAGTGTCAGCAAATGAATATGTAACCTCTAATATTCAAGAAACTCTTAAATCTCTTGATGGTGATGTAAAGTCAAATGACTCAATTGATGTTGTTTATCTAAAATATGCGAAGTCAGCTGATGTCGCAGCAATTCTTAATTCTGTCTCAAGTGGTTTTATACCAGATAACGATGGAATAAAAACTGTGATAACCCATCATGAAAAAACGAATTCACTTATCATTTCTTCTACCGAGTCCAACCTTTCAACAATAAGAAATATTATTTCACAGCTCGATATAAGAAGAGCTCAAGTTTTAGTTGAAGCTATTATTGTTGAGTTATCAGAAACTGCTGCCAGCTCTCTTGGTGTAGAAACTATTTTCAATGGATCCGATAAAGATAGCGTCCCAATAGGCTTAACACGATTTGGTGGCTCTGGACCAGATTTATTATCGATTGTTGGCTCATCTGCTGATGAAACTGATGTAACTTTATCAACAACAGCCTCTGCATCATTATTAAATACTCAAGGATTAATTGCTGGTATTGGTGATCTAACCCCTGGAAAAGATAATTTTGTAGGCATTATTAATGCAATAGCACAGGACTCAAATTCTAATATCCTTGCGACTCCGTCGCTTATGGCTATGGATAATGAATTGGCTACTTCAATAATAGGTCAAGAGATACCAATAACCACCGGGGAAAGTCTTGGTACCAATAATGCAAATCCGTTTAGAACAACATCACGACAAGAGGTTGGTATTAAGTTAGAAGTAACACCTCAGATAAACGAGGGAAGTTCTGTTGTTATGCAAATAAAAATTGAAGTTTCTGGAGTAGCGGGTGTGCCAATGAGTGGTATAGATATAATTACTAATAAAAGAGCTATAGAGACAACTGCATTAGTCGATAATAATCAAATTATTGTCCTTGGTGGTCTTGTTGATGAAGACAAGCAGGATACTGTTTCAAAGGTCCCATTCTTAGGATCAGTTCCGTTGATAGGAAAATTGTTTCAATCTTCATCATCAACAACTGTAAAGAAAAACCTAATGGTTTTCTTGAGACCAACAATAATAACTGACTCAGCATCAGCCACATCTGCTTCAAGTAGTAAGTATAACTATATTAAGGCTAGAGAAATACTGACTGGAAATACTCAAGAATTAATTGATTTAAGAGATCTTAAAGATTGATGAACAATGTTTAGTTAATCTATGGATAAAGAGAAATTTAAACTACTTCCATATGATTTCATAAAAGAAAATCAAATTATTGCATCTCAATCTGCAGATGGGTACGAAGTCGTATCACCAAATAAAATTTCACCAGCAATCTATCATGAACTTTATAAGTATTTAAAGAAAGACTTTAAGCTAATCATATGTAGTAATGATAAATTTAATGAGCTTATTACAAATACATTTACGATTGACGAGACATCTAGTGATATATCAGAAGAATTATCCGATGAATTTGATCTTCAATCTTTTGCTGGCTCTATCACTGCAACTGAAGACCTGTTGAGTGGCGGTGATGATACACCAATAATTAAGCTTATAAATGGTGTTATAAGCCAGGCTATCAAGAATAGGGCTTCAGATATTCATTTCGAGCCTTATGAAGATAAAATTATTATTAGATATAGAATTGATGGAATATTAAGAGAGGTTCTATCTCAAGATAATAAAATCTCTTCAGTATTAATCTCTAGAATTAAAATTATTTCTGGTTTAGATATTTCTGAAAGAAGATTACCTCAAGATGGCAGGGTATCACTTTCTCTTGGAGATAAAAGCGTTGATGTGAGAGTATCTACCTTACCTTCATCATATGGAGAAAGAGTTGTATTAAGACTTTTAGATAAACAGTCTGCACAAATTAACATAGATGATTTAGGACTCCCTTCTAAAATATTAATAAACTACAAATCATCACTAAAAAATCCAGAAGGAATAATACTCCTAACAGGGCCAACTGGCTCAGGAAAAACGACTACTTTATATGCTGGATTAAGATATTTAAGTGATTCATCACAAAATATACTTACTGTTGAAGATCCAGTTGAATATACTTTAGAAGGTATAGGTCAAACACAAGTAAATACTAAAACTGGCTACACATTCGCTCGAGGTTTAAGAGCTATCCTGAGGCAAGATCCTGATATAGTAATGGTAGGAGAGATGAGAGATATCGAAACTGCACAAATTGGTATTCAAGCAAGCTTAACAGGTCATCTCGTTTTATCTACTGTCCATACTAATAGCGCCGTTGCTGCTATTACAAGACTAAGAGATATGGGTATTGAATCATTTCTTATAGCATCTAGTTTACGAACTATTATCTCTCAAAGGCTAGTAAGAAGATTATGTTTAAATTGTTGCTATGAAGATAAGCTTACAAATGAAGTTGCTACATTATTTAAACTTCAAAACGCTCAAAAAATCTATAAATCAAAAGGATGTGATAAATGTTCAAATACAGGATACCAAGGACGAATTGCCATTGCTGAGTGCATCCAGGTTGATAAAGGACTTAAAGAAATGATTCATAATAATTCATCGGAAACTCAGATATCGAATTATGTCTTTAAAGACAATCAATCTATTGATCAGGCGTCACGAGATCTTTTAATAAATGGTATTACATCTGCAGATGAGTTAATTAGAGTTGGAAATCTAAAAGAAGATGCCGAATTATAAATATATAGCTCTAAATAATAGTGGATCAAAAAAAACAGGCATTCTTTCAGCTTCATCTGAAAGAGAGGCAAGAAAGTACATCAAAGAATTACAGCTTACTCCAATAAGTGTTTCACTTTCTAATAAGGATTCTACATTTAAGTCAAAAATAAAAAACAAGGACATAGTTTTAATGACAAGGCAATTAGCTACTCTATTAGAAGCTAATACATCGATTATTGATTCATTAAAAATAACTGCAGATCAATTACATAATAACGATTTAATAAGCATTATTCTTAATCTGCGTGAGGATGTTATTCAAGGAAAAAGACTGGGGCAGTCGATGAAAAAATACCCAGAAGTTTTCAATAATACTTATTCATCTTTGGTAACGGCAGGAGATTCGTCTGGGAACCTAGATACAATATTTAACAAATTAGCAGATTATTTAGAAGAAAGTGCATCAATAAGACAGAAGGTTATGTCAGCATTAACTTATCCAATTATTTTGATAGGTTTTTCTATAATTGTAATTTTTGGCTTGTTAACATTTGTATTACCACAAGTTGTTGGTCAGTTTTCAAAAGCTGGTGCAGAATTGCCTTTGTTAACTGAGATACTTATAGGTCTTTCAAATAACATATTAATAATATTATTATTTTTAGCTTTTTTAATTTTTATCTGTCTATACAGCTATAAAAAGTTTATTAGAAATATTGATAATCATATTCTTGCTCATAAGAAATTTTTAAAAGTCCCATTAGTTGGGAACTTTATTTTATTATCTGAAATTGAAAGATTTTCAAGCACTATGGCTCTTGTTATGGAATCAGGCACAAACTTAGATGTTGCCTTGGAAGAGTCATCAATGGTTTTCAATAATAAATATCTGCAGTCTACCGTGTTGAATTCAAAAAAAGATCTAGTTGAGGGAAAAGATTTTATCTTTTCCCTCAGTAAAACGAAAGTTTTTCCAAATATGTTTATGCAATTAATTAGTAGTGGCTATAAATCCGGTAATTTAATAAAAATGTTTCATAAAGCCTCTGAATTCTTAAGAAGTGAAATTGATTCTAAAAGATCTATATTTTTATCATTGCTAGAACCATTAGTTATAATTTTTATGGGAGGTTTTATTATGTTAATTGTTCTAGCTATACTTATTCCAATAATGCAGATGAATACACTTTCTTTAGGATAGATTATGAAAAAATATAAAAAAGGATTTACTTTAATCGAATTAATGGCTGTACTAGTAATTCTTGGAATTTTGGCAACAATAGTTGTTGTCAATGTAGCGCCAGTTTTCCAAAGAGCATACATAGAAAAAATTAAAGCTGATATGGCTCAGACTGAAAAAGCCCTCGAAATGTATAAATTTAATGAACTTCAATATCCATCAACTTCACAAGGCCTTGAGGCTCTTATCATTCCGCACAGCGGTCTAAAAAATCCTATTTTATTTCCTGAGGGTGGATATATTTCTTCAATACCCTTAGATCCATGGGGGCGTGAGTACATCTATGAGTTCCCGCCTCAGAAATCAAAAAAATTTGATTTATACACTTTAGGAGCAGATGGCATGGAGGGCGGATCGGGAGATGACACAGATATCGGAAATTGGATGCAACAATAAAGGTTTTACTTTAATTGAACTCCTTGTTGTTATTGTTGTAATAGGTATTGCCTCATCATTAATTTTTTTAAACTTAAATTCAGTGGTATCGGTTGCAAACAATCAGTCAACCTTTACAAAGTCTTTTAATTATTTATCCGAAGAAAGTATTGTTTCTGGAAATATAATTGGATGGCATGCTAATAATGAAAGGCAGTTTTTTTATTTATTAGATAGCAACAATAAAATTGTTACTGAAATAAAAAATCCATATTCAAGAAACTGGCAAAATCTCAAGAATTATAAAAAAACCTTTAAATCATTTGATGGGTCTGAATTTGATTTTGAGTTTTATAATGATAAAAAACCTTTACTAATATTTTATCCATCAGGGGAGAGTTCTGGTGGTTTTATAAATATATTTTTTGATGAATATATACAAAAAATTGAAATTAATACTAATGGAAAAATTACATCACAAATTATTTATTACTAAAAAAGGCTTTAGTTTAATTGAGACAGTTGCAGCGCTTTTCATATTGAGTACATCAGTGATTGTTTTATATAACTTAATTTTATCAACAAATATCTCAATATTAAGACTAGACAACCATTATCATGCGAAAGAGGTTGCAAACAATCGAATAGCATTGCTTCATACCATAGAGAAGCCTTCAGTTGGAAATATTCGTAAAGGATACATGAAGATGGGTGGTAAAGAATGGCAATGGGAAGAAAATTTTGAGGCAAGTGAGACAGAGGAACTAATAAAATATGAAATCTTAATTAAAGAAAAGGGATCAAATAAATATTTATATAAGTCAGAAGGGTTTTTAATAAATGAATAGTAAAGGTTTTACAATCTTAGAGGTTTTGGTTTCGTTGGTCATTTTATCTATGATAGCTCTAGTTTCATCTAATATTATAAAATCGTCTTTAGAAACAAAACAAGAAACATCTTTGCATCTTAATTCTATTAAAGAGCTTAATTTAGCATCTAGCATAATAAGAAGAGATTTTAGACAAATCGTAAATGTTAGTTTAAAGGATTTTTATGGTAATAGTATGTATGGAACTTTTATAAGCCCAATAAACTCTGAAAGTTTAATGTTTAATTCCAATATAAAGTCTTTATCTGATGATATTTCTCCAATTAAAAGAATTCAATACGAATACGAAGATAACAAGCTTATTAGAAAACAGTTTTTTTCATCTAACCCTTATGATCCGGCTGACTACACTAATATTGAATTAATAAATAATATTTATGATTTTGAATTAACTTTTCTTTATGAAAATTCATGGTACGAATCTTGGCCTATAAGTCTAATAACATCAAAAAAAATCCCTACACTTATTAAAGTCGAATTTTCGAAGCAAAATAAAAATTATTCGTGGGTTATTGACCCAAACATAAGTTATGCAATACAGAACTAAAGGTGTCGTTTTGATATCTGTGCTTTTGATTGTTTTGTTACTCTCATCGATAGCAATGCTTATTGGAAATAACTACTTTGTTTCATTCAAAAGAGCTCAGTACAATGAATTTCAAACTATATCTTTAAATATATTTAGAAATATTGAATCACTAGCTCTTAAAAAAATAGACAATGAGTTAAGGTTTAACTCAAAAGTACATGCCAAAAACAATCCATTATTTACAAACGATTTCTTTTTTGAAATAAATCAAGGATCTGTAACTGCAAAAATCATTGATGCTGAGAATTGTTTTAACATTAATTCTCTAGTTCAAAAAACACAAAATGCATTTAATCCAAATAATAAGAACATTAAAGTATTTTTAAAATTAATGAGTTTATATCAAGTTGACCCAAGCTTTGCTGATGAGGCAGCCGATCAAATTATTGATTGGATTGATAGTAATTCTAATCCAAGAGCATACGGCTTAGAAGATTATTATTACTCAGGACCATTAAATAATCCTAAAGAATACACTGGCAGCAGAATGTTTCATGATCTTGCTGAATTGAAGAGCTTACCTGCTATTCGAAAAATAGGTTGGAAGTTATTCAAAGATAAATTTTGTGCTATGCCTCATAATCTTCTTAAAGTTAATATTAACTCACTTAAAAGTGATGATTATATGTTATTGGCTTCTTTTTTTGAGAACATGGAATCTACAGACGCTCAATATATATTAGATAATATTCCAGATGAGGGTTTTAAAAATAACACAGATTTTAAGCAATCTTTTCAGTCATATGAGCTTGATGATGGAATTATACATATTGATTTTTCATCTTCTAGCTTTATACTTTTTACAACTTTTACTTATGATAGCTTTTCGGCAGACTCTATGAGCAGAATCTATTATGGCACTAACAAAAATAGCTATATTATTTCAAGAACTTATAATGGCATCTAGATGAATTTTTATATTGCACATATTCTTAATTCTAATTGTGATTTTATTCATCTATACAATATAACTGATAAGAACGAACCCAAAAGAACACTCAACTCAATTAAAGAACTTTTTAACATTAAAAGTATAGATCAACTTTTAGTATTAATCCCAGCAACAGAAGTAACATCATATAAATTTATTAAAAACAAATCTTTGTCTGATCAAGTTAATACTGCAAACTTTATTTCTGATATTGATATAAATCTTATAGATTCAATCTCTGATAATGAATATGTTCTTACAGATGAAGCTGCTTATGTTGTAAATAAAAAATTTATGACCAAGTTAAATCAGCAATTAAGTAATCTTAATTATAAAGTTTTTATAACTCCAGAATATCTTATCAATTCATCTGAGCTTTATGACTCAATAACCCAAATTGAAAATACTTTTATGTTTTCTTATAAAGATAAAACTGGATTTGCCGTTTCAGATGAAAACTTAAATCAATACCTGGATATTGTTTCTAATGAGAAACCCGACTTTAATCCTAAAATATTTAGCACCTATGAGAATCTTAATAATAGATATCAATCTTCAGGTGCAAGTCAAAAATTTGATCTGCAAGATGTAAGTATCGAAAAAGTAAAATCTCTGCCTAATTTCTTTAAAATGAATGTAAATCTAAGTTTAATCATTAAAAAGATGAGTTTTACAAAGATGCAATTGGTCGTCTCAATCCTTTCTCTTTTACTTATAACATTCACACCTTATTACCTAATTTATAAGAATAATTATCAATCTAAAATATATAAGGATGCTACTTTAAATATTTTTTCTTCGATCAGCAAGGACATAAAGAGGGTAGTGTCTCCAAAAAATCAAATTGATCAAATTCTAAAAAATACACCAAAAGACTATCGAGCTGACATTAAACTTCCAGATTTAGAGTTGTTTTTTAAATATGGAGAGAAATATTTTTCTGAAATTATAGTCGATGTTCAAAATTCTTCTGCAAGAATAAGTGTAAATGCAATGCCATCTTTACAATTTAATATTTTAAAGAAAACTTCAGAAAAGTTTGATTTTAGGATTTTGGATCAAAATATTGAAATAAAAGACGATAATATCAATGGAGTTATAGAAATAAAATATGAAAATAATTAATTTTTATAATAATCTTCAAGAAAGAGAGAAAAAGTTACTTTCTATTTCAATGGTTTTAATTATCTTACTATTCGTATACTTTGTATTTTCCAGTGTTTATAAAAATTACACTAGATCTATATTAAACTTAGATAAAGCAAAATCAGATTACGAATACGTATTTAGTAAAGTTCAAGGATTTCAAAGTTCTTATAATAAAAAAGTTTTAGATTCAAATGTTATTGAAAGATTGATATCGAGTAACAATCTTGATAATAGTATTTCTGATCTTAAAATTTCTTCAGTCGATAAATCAATTTATATTACTTTTTCTTCATCAAATATAAATGAAGCTATTTTTTTATCGGAGAAGATAATTAATACCTCTAAAAATGAAATAAGTAATGTTAGATATCAAAAATTAGATAACATAATAAATACAAAATTAACTTTTAATTAGTTTCTTAAGATTGCTATTTTGTCTGAATATAACTCATGAAAAGTTTTAACTGCAATTGAATCTGAAACTCCCCACTTGGTTGATTTAATCCTCTTCACTGATAAAAGTTTTGCTATTTCAATATAAATTTTTAGAGCCTCATCTATAACATCTGCTCTATCATCAGTCATACTGTATTTATTTATTTTTGCTTTCATGCTCAGTTGATTAAGCTCTTGAGCATTTTCAATAAAATCATTGGTCAACATTTTTTCTGATTTGAAGATTTTCATAAAAGATCTAATATTGCCACCTAGACCAATCAAAACTTCCTCTTTGGATTGTTTTTTTGTCCATTTTTTTAACCTTTCCCATTCACATGAATCATTTTTTTTGAGCATTCCTCTAACTGCTCCAAGTTGGAATGATTGAATGATATGCTGATCATTTTTATAGATATAGATTTCTGTGCTACCTCCACCGACATCCACAAATACATTTTTATTTTTTGATTGAGCTTTTGGATGAAGGCTGATTAATTTTGCTTCTTCTAATCCAGAGATTATTCTAATAGGGTGCTCGATTTTATTTTCAACATATCTTCTTGCATCTTCTGAGTTTTGCGTGTCTCTAAAAGCACTTGTAGCAACAATTTCATAAACCTTTATATTATTTTTTTTAAAATTGTTTTGATATTTTTTCAAAGTTTTTACCAGGTCTTTTAATTTATTTTCTTTTAAATATCCTTCCTTAAAGACACTTGTACCCAATCTAATTGGTGATCTTATACCTTCATGAAATTCGATTGATGTAGGAGTGGTCCTAAAAATCTTAGATTTAATAGCATTGGTACCAATGTCGATTGATGCAATTTTCATTATGCGTCATCACTATATTTAGTTATTATCATAAACTGTTCATAAGATAAATTTTCAAAGGTTACACCTTCTATAGTTGCGCTGTAATTAGAGAGAGTTTTTGAATACTTTGCAGGCTTTAATATCTTTTTATTCTCATAGTCAGTTTTGATAAGAAGATACCTTAATGAGGTTAATCTTCCTATCATTTTATTATTTGAATTTATTGAAATCCAAGGAGATGCATCTGTAGCTGTTTTATTAAACATTTGTTCCTTGTAAAGGGTGAATGCATCCCACTTAGTAACAATTTTTTCATCATTCTTTGATAATTTCCAATATTTGAGTTGAGAGTTCTTTCTTGCATTCATTCTTCTTTCTTGCTGGTCCTTAGAAAGCGAAAAATAAAATTTAGTCAATTCAGTCCCATTTTTTATTATGTTATGCTCCCATTCATTTACTCTTTTCATAAACGACCTATATTGACTCTCATTGCAATAACCCATAATTGGTTCAGTTATAGCTCTGGTGTACCAGGATCTATCGAGAAAGGAAATTTCTCCTTTTTTTGGTAAAACTTTTTCCCATCTTTGAAACCAATGCGTAGATTCCCATTTTGTTGGAATACCCAATTGAATGTAATTAAAATTCTTTGGCCTCAAATATTCAGAAAAAAATTTAATTGCAGAGCTTTTACCAGCAGTATCTCTCCCTTCAAAGACAATACACATTTTTCTATTATTCTTAATTACATCTTCTTGCAACTTTAATAGTTCAATTTGGAGACGTCTTTTTTCCGTAGCAAAGGCTTTTGCATCAAGTCTTTTATATTCAGATTGATCTAGTGTGATTAACGACATTAGTTTTTAATTATTGTTGGTGTTTAAAAATTTATTAAAATCTTTCATTAATGTAACACTTGAGATTCATATCGATATTATAATTCTTTATTTAAATAATATAACAACTCATGACAGATTTTTTCTTAGATCCTATTTTTATTATTGTAATTGCATCTTTTATTGGTTTTGTCATGGCATTTGGTATAGGTGCTAATGATGTTGCTAATGCTATGGGAACTTCTGTCGGTAGCAAAGCTCTCACTTTAAAACAAGCAATTATCATTGCAGCTATTTTTGAATTTTTAGGGGCATACTTAGCAGGTGGTGAAGTTACATCAACAATAAGAAAAGGTATAGTCGATCCATCTATTTATCAAAAGGATCCTGATATTTTTATTATTGGCATGATGTCAGCATCTCTAGGTGCAGGGTTTTGGCTAGTTATTGCAAGTAAAAGAGGTTGGCCAGTTTCTACTACTCATTCAATAGTTGGAGCTATTATCGGGTTTGTAATTATCTCTAAAGGTTATACTAATGTATCTTGGGGTACTGTCGGAAGTATAGCAAGTAGCTGGGTAACATCCCCATTAGTTTCAGGTGTTCTTGCTTTTTTATTATTTTTAAGTGCAAAAAAACTAATACTTGATAAACATAATCCAGGAAAAGCTGCTATTAAAATAATACCTTTTTATAGTTTTTATGTTGCTTTTATTATATCTCTTGTTATTGCAAAGAAAGGACTATCTAACACAGGTCTTATTCTAAATGATCAAGAAGTTATTCTTTTTGGAATCATAATTGGTATATTTATAGCTTTCTTAACTTATATCTTGTTAATAAGAAATTCTGAAAATATAAAAAAGAATGGTGTTGAGTCTGCATTTGCTATTTTAATGATAATTTCAGCTTCAGCAATGGCCTTTGCTCATGGTTCTAATGATGTAGCTAATGCAATTGGCCCATTATCAGCAGTAGTTTCAACAGTACAATCTGAGGGAATTATTAGCACACAATCTGGTGTACAGCCTTGGGTGCTTTTTGTTGGTGCAATAGGTATTGTCTTTGGTTTGACTATACTAGGTAAAAATGTGATTAAAACAGTTGGTCAAAATATCACAAAATTAACACCCAGTTTAGGATTTTCTGCAGAGCTAGCTACTGCAACCACTGTTGTTGTGGCGTCTTATATTGGTTTTCCGATTTCAACCACGCATACACTAGTTGGCGGTGTAATCGGGGTTGGGATAGCAAAAGGTATAAGTCATCTTAATGTTGCTTCTATAGGTCGCATTGTTACTTCATGGCTCATCACTATACCTGTAGGTGCAACTTTATGTATATTATTTTATCTATTGCTAAGATTACTTTTCAATGTTTAGACTACGATTGTTGCTTGACCCAGCTTAACAAATATCCATGTCCAGCTCTATGGGCTTCAATTTTTCCAACCTCATCAATAGAATCATTTTCTTTTAGATTTAATGAAAAAATTGAAATAATGATTTGAGTAAAAACTCTGTATACACCATTTTTGTTAAACATTTCAGGTAATTTGATATTCATATCTACAAAAGACTGAATTGCTAATGACAATTCGTTAAATTTATCTGTTTCTAATGAAGGGCTAAATTCATTTGAAAGAAGAAGTTTTTGAGCTTTTAAATTATTATCAAAGTAATCATAAAGAATGCCAACACACCTCAAGACAACTATCGATAAATTATCGGTCTTTATATTTTCTGTTTTTGATTTGAAATTTTTAATACATTCACCAATATAAATATTAGACATTTCTAATTTTACTGATTTAGGTGTAGGAAAAAATTTATATGTTGATGTTCTTTTGAGCCCAGATAATTCTGAAATATAAGCAATGGTTATCCGATCAATACCTTCATTTAACAATATTTCTTCAGCAGTTTCTATTATTTTTTGTATTCTAAGCTTGCTTCTGTTTTGTTTAGGTTGATTGTGCATACTTCAATTATCGACATTTGTCATATAAATGTAAATCCTAAAATATTTACGTCACATTCATGTAACAAAAATTTGCCTTAATGTGCGACACATTCTTGATTAAAATGATATTTTATGGATTATTTTTCATACTAAATAAGAGGTATATAATGTATAAAAAATTATTTTCTGTTTTAACACTATTATCGATTTCTATTTCTTCTGTTGCACAAGAGTCAGAGGATAGCGTTGAAGAGGTGGTAACTGTTGGTACTAAAGCAAGTTTAATATCTGCAATTGATAAACAAAGAAACTCTAATTTAATTGTATCCGTTGTGGATTCAGATGCTTTAGGAGATTTCCCAGATACAACCGCAGCTGAAGCCATTAGAAGACTATCAGGTATTACAGTTGAAAATGATCAAGGTGAAGGCCGATATGTAAATATTAGAGGTATATCTGGCGACCTTAATTCAATTTCAGTAAATGGAGCACTTGTTCCTGCACCTGAGGGTGGAAGAACAGTCATGCTTGATGGACTGCCAACAGAGTTGCTTGATTCTATCGAGGTTTATAAGTCTCTAACAGCAGATAAAGATGCAGATTCAATAGGTGGTAGGATTGAATTTAATACAAAGAGAGCAACTTCACTTGATGGAACTTTATTAAAAGCTAAGTTAGATACTTCTTATAACACACAATCAAAAAAAGGCGATAATCCTAAAATGGCTTTAACTTATGGGTCTATGATTTCTGATAATGTTGGTCATGTTATTGGTATTACATATGCCAGTAAGCAGATTGTTACATATAACAATGAAACTGGTTTCCCTGCGTGGGACACAGACAATGGAAATATTTTTCTTGATGATGATTGGGAGATGAGATTCTATGACTTAACAAGGGAAAGAACAGGTTTAACCTATGATATTGATATGGTGATTGATGATAACACCTCAATTTATGCAAACTTTTTATATAACCATTATGAGGATGATGAATTAAGAAACAAAGAAGAGTTTGGCTCTCTTAGAACAGGAAACGTATTTGCAGACTCAAGTGAAATTAATAGAATAAGAAGAGATGCTGAAGTTAGAAAAAGAATTGAGACACGGGATATTAGAACTGTAATTTTCGGTGGGGAAACTCTAATAAATGATTGGTTTGCAGAAATACAGTTTAGTCACTCTTATGCAGAAGAAAATGATACAGATAACGTAGATGTAACATTCAGAAGCGAGAGAATAGACGTTGATGATTGTGGAGGTCCCTGTGGTACTTTCTTTTATCAGAATCCTCAAAAAGTTGGGTTAGCTCTTACCACATACGCTCAAGGTGTGCTTTATGCTGATTTAAATGTTGATGCATGGGAAGAGGACTGGAGCTTAATTAAAGATACTGAAACAGCTTTTAGTGTTGACATGACAAAAGATGGTTTTACATTTATGGATGCACCAACAACTGTGAAGTATGGTTTTAAATACAGATCTAGAGAGAAGAAAGGTGATAGTAATCAAATAGAAGTTGATGATGATAATGTACAAGCATTACTTCAATCTCAATTTGGACCTTACACAAGATCTTGGCCATTTGCTGGACAAGCTTACGGCCCCCACGCAAATGAAAATCTTCTATATGCAAGAAAAGGCCAATATACAGGCGGACCTGATTATGATAATTTTGAAGAAGATTTTACTACCAATGAAGATATCACAGCTTTATATCTTATGGGTACAATGGAGTTTGATAAAGCAGTTGTAATAGCAGGTATCAGAGTTGAAGATACTGATTACGATACTCTTGGATATAATGATGGTGATGTAAATGATGTTTTAACTGCATCAAAAAGTTATACATTTGTATCTCCTAGCTTGAATGTAAAATACTTCTTAAATGATCAAACTATTGTAAGAGGTGCGGTTTGGAGAGCATTATCTAGACCTGGTTTTGGTCAAGCAAACTTAATAGCAGATATAACAGAAAGAGATGATGGTAATTATCGAGGTGAGATGGGTAATCCTGATTTAGAGCCATATGAAGCAACAAATTTTGATGTCTCTATGGAATATTACGGCACCGGATCTTTTGCATCTCTAGGTTATTTTAAAAAAGATATTGAAAATGCAATTTATCCATTAGCAGTAACGGATACTACTGTAAACGGCCTACTTTTTGATGAATTATTAACTTTTATTAACACTGATGATTCTGAAGTAGATGGTTTTGAGATGAATCTGTTCAAAGAGTTAAATATGTTACCTGAACCATTTGATGGTTTATTTGTGTCAATGAACTTTACCAAAACCAAAGGCTCTTCTTCTCTAGAAGTAGATAGTGGAACTGTATCATTTCCATTTAGAAAACTTTCAGAAGATAATAGCAATATATCAATTGGGTATGACAAAAATAAGTTTGATATAAGACTTTCAAGAGTTTCAAGATCTCCTTATTTGGATTATCTTGCAGATGATGATAGTGAAACCATTCAGGAAGATTTAGATAATAATAATATCAGATATACTGATGATCATACTCAAATAGACTTTAATTTAAAATATAAGATTAATGATCAAATGAGTCTAAAATTTGATATTAGTAACATTACAGATGAGCCTGAGTTCTATTACTGGGGAACACCTGACAGATTATCTCAATACGATGAATATGGAAGAACATATTCAGTAGGGATTAGATATAACCTGTAACAATCGAAAATAGTAAAAAAGGCAAGGTTATAACCTTGCCTTTTTGTTATAATCATTCAAAAGTTTTAAGTAAAATCTTATGATAAAAAAAATCCAATTTTTATTTATTCTCGTTTCATCTTTAATAATATCTAGCGATCCAGAAGATAAAATTATCCATGTTGTAAAACCATTAGCTGAAACACCACAGGTGATAACAAAAGGAGATGCGGCCGATGATCCAGCAATATGGGTAAATAGTATTTCTTTGTCTGATTCTTTGGTCTTTGGAACAGATAAAAAAAGTGGGATATACACATATGATTTAAATGCAGAAAAGATTGGATATACTGAACTTGGTAATGTAAATAATATTGATTTGAGATCAATTAATTTAGATGAATTTGGAACTTTTACATTTATTGTTGCATCAAATAGATCTACTAGTTCACTAGATTTATGGATTTATGAAGATGAGGCTATGAATCTTCTATCAAAATCCAAACAGTTTAGCATTAATAAAACACCTTCATTCAAAGGTAATTCTACAATGATTGTTTATGGTGTTTGCGCTGGTTACGATGAAGAATTTGGTGTTATAGCTTTCATAACTGAAGACGAGGGCCCAAGAGTTGAGATGTGGTCTTATAATGAAAATGGACTCTATTTATTAAAAACTTTCAATAATGAAAATGCAGCTCAATCTGAAGGTTGTGTTTATGATGATGAAAATAGAACTCTGTTAATCTCGGAAGAACAAGACAGAGGAATACTAAGAGCATATAAAATAAATTCAAACTTAGACTTCTCCAATCCTGTGATTATTGATTCAAGATCAGGAAACATTGATGATGATCCTGAGGGAGTTACAATCTACAAAACATCAACCAATGATGGTTATATTTTACTTTCATCTCAAGGAGATAATTCCTTTAATGTATATAATCGTACCGAGCCTTATAATTATTTAGGTAGCTTTAAGATTGGGCACTCAGGAAAAATAGATAATGTAAATGATACAGACGGTATTGATGTAGTTAGCTCAAGACTTAATAGTAAATACCCCAAAGGTTTACTTGTTGTTCAAGACGGTACTAATGATGGAAAGAAAATAGTTAAGAGGCAGAATTTTAAGTATGTTTCTTTCGAAGAGGTAATTAAAGCTTTAGATCTTTAATTTATCTATAAAACTAATAACATCATGAGATAACTCTTTCGGTCTTTCCATGGCCGCGAAATGACCGCCGTCGTATTCATTCCATTGAACTACGTTGTAAATTTTTTCTGCCCAAACTCTTGGCGGTAAGGCGAAATCTCTATTAAAAATTGCTCCCGCCATTGGTTGCTGTATTGAATTAAAAGAAAAACCAAAATCACCATTTTCTTTATAAAGTCTTGCAGAGGAGGTGATAGATTCAGTGAACCAATAGAGAGAAATAATGCTTAGAAGCTCATCATTGGAAATAACTAAGTTAGTTTCATTGCCGTCAAACCAGCCAAAGAATTTTTCAGATATCCAAGCTGCAAGACCAATAGGTGAGTCATTGAGACCATACCCTAAAGTTTGAGGTTTTGTTTTTTGGATTTCAAAATAGCCATATCCTTCAGCTTTATATTCCTCACGATGTCCAAGAAACTTTAGTTCTTTTTCTGTAACACCTTCCATAGGATTGTCACTTTTTGGGGGAAAAGCGATAACCAGATTTAAATGGATACCAATACAATTGTTAGGAAATAATTCTGCCATCCACTTACTTACAGTTGCGCCCCAATCACCGCCTTGGACAACATATTTTTTGTATCCTAATGCCATGATAAGTTCATGTTGAATTTCTGCCATCTTCTTTGAGTTCATCCCAAGCTCTTTTGGTTTATCAGAAAAACCAAACCCAGGAAGTGAAGGGCATATAATATCTATAGGTCTATTAGATTGCTCCTGAATAATAGGAATTATCTTAATAAATTCTTGGACGCTTCCAGGCCATCCATGCGTCATAACTAAAGGTATTGCATTTTCTGCATTAGATTTTGCATGCAGGAAATGAATATCAAGCCCTGTTTTACTTGTAAATTTGAAACTTCCAATATCATTTAATTCATTTTCGTGCGTTCTCCAATTAAAATTATTTATCCAATATTTAGATAAATCTTTAAGAAAACCCATGCCAGTTCCATGCGACCAGTATTCATTATTTATTTCATCCGGCCATCTGGTCAGCTTAATTTTTTTATGAAGAAGGTCAATTTGATCATCATCAATATGTATTTCAAATTCTTTAATCATTTTAGTTATATTAATTATAAGTTTTAAACTATAAGCTAATGTCTTTAATAAAGTAAAATAATACTATTGATTAATAATTAATAACCTATGTTCGAAAAAATAGAATTATATTTGAATACTAATGCAGAATATGCATGGTTATTTATATTATTTTTTGCATTTCTTGAATCTTTTATTCTATCTGGATTGATTGTTTCAAGTGCAATTTTATTTTCCATTTGTATATTGGTTTATAACACTGAGTTAATGCCGATAACCGCCATTGTTCCAGTAGCAGTGGTTGGTGCTCATTTAGGTGATATGTTTGGCTTTATTTTTGGTAAAACCATTGGCCCACAAATTATGGCAACAAAGGTTGTTCAAAAAAGAGAAAAAGTTATTAATAGGGCTCAAAAGTTCTTAGATAGAACCGGGTCATATACTGTCTTAATG